>Ga0065182_1001175_pt1 | contig 10975 bp, 8 predicted proteins | sample CryGey02umfilter_2_FD_59208 | JGI IMG/M metagenome (GOLD analysis project Ga0065182, IMG submission 59208) | Groundwater microbial communities from aquifer in Utah, USA - Crystal Geyser 4/10/14 0.2 um filter (version 2) (version 2) | ecosystem: Environmental > Aquatic > Deep subsurface >...
TGCGCAAAATACGGAAAGTGGATATTTGTGTGCGCTAGCCATCGCGCAAAGAAAACCCATTCTTTATTTATTACCACTGGGTAACATGATTCCTGACGAAATAAAGTTATTACAAAGCAATCCCCAGGTAAGCAAATTATTAATGGTTAAGTTTTTTCAGGAAAATAATATAGAGAGTCGGTTAGCAGAATTTATTGATTTACTAGAAAACGGACGCGGTGACTGGGAGTTACCAACTATTAAATTCACTTGGCGTATTAGTCCGCGTATTGAAAGATATTTACGCTGGAAAACAGTCAATACAAAAAAAACTAAGGCTGACTGGTTGCGGGAGTATTTATTGAAAGAAATAATTGATAAAGACGAAGAGTATAAAGGTTTTTTACGTAATATCTGATTGTTGAATATTAAATTTTATGTTATAATTTGAACATAATATTTAATACGGTTGCATGAAAAATAAAAATAGTATATTAGGATATTTAATAGCTATTCTTGTCTACTGTCACGGACAGTACAGTCAGTTAATGGATATTTATTGGACTATCAAAAGATGATAGTTTTTTAATTTTATGGATAAAAACGATTTTGATTTACGAATCAAAAAAATACTATTGGATAATTCTCTAATTGAAGAGCAAGAAGTTTTGCAATTGCAAGACAAAGCTAAGAAGGAAGGTGTTACGTTTGAGGAAGCAGTAGTCAACGAAGGTGTTATCTCTGACGGCCACCTCGGACAACTGATTGCTGATAGTTATGACTATAAATATATTTGTTTGGGTGATGTTATTATTGAAGATGAAACATTAAAAACTATTCCTGAATTAGTGGCCAAAAATCAGCAAGCCATCGCTTTTGAAATGAAAGGCGAAACTTTAAAGATGGCCATGAACGATCCAGGCAATTTAGACTTCATCCATTTAATGGAGAAAAAGAGTGGCATGTTTATTGAGCCATATTATGCCACTAAATCTGATTTGAAGCAGGCTCTGAATAAGTATCGCAAAACAATCATTGAAGAGTTTGACGATATTATGAAAACGACAGTTCAGGAAGCGAAGAAATCACAAAAACCGGAAGATATACCGATTATTCGGACCGCTGATACTTTATTAGTTTATGCCAATCAAAATAATTCTTCCGATATCCATATTGAACCTTATGAAAATAAAAGCTTAGTCCGTTTTCGTATTGATGGCATGTTACACGATGTCGTTGAGTTGCCCAAGAAAATTCATAATTTGTTAATTACCAGATTCAAAATTATGTCTAAGCTGCGCATTGATGAGCATCGAGCAGCGCAAGATGGCAAATTACAATTCATGAGCGATGATGGACGAGTTGATGTTCGTGTTTCTATTATCCCGATAGTTGAAGGTGAAAAAATTGTCATGCGTTTATTGTCGTCAAAAAATAAGCATTTAAAATTAGAAACTCTGGGATTCTCCGAAAAAGATTTTACCAAAGTAGATAAGGCTATTAGTCGGCCCCACGGTATGATTTTGGTGACTGGACCAACGGGTTCTGGTAAATCAACAACGTTATATGCTGTGCTCAATGTTTTAAATGCACGCGAGGTTAATATATCTACTATTGAAGATCCGGTAGAATACGATATTGAGGGCATTAATCAAATACAAGTTAATAATAAAACCAACTTAACTTTTGCCAGTGGTTTACGAGCGCTTTTACGACAAGATCCGGATATTATTATGGTAGGTGAAATACGCGATCGAGAAACTGCCGAAATATCGATCAATTCGGCCATGACCGGTCATTTAGTTTTGTCTACCCTACACACTAATGACGCCGCTACTACAATGCCGCGTTTTATTGATATGGGCATTGAGCCCTTCTTAATCTCGTCGACCATTAATATTATTATTGCTCAGAGATTGGTACGCAAATTGTGTCATAAATGTGTTGCTAGTTATACGGTAAAAAGAACAAAGCTCGTGGAGCTATTCAATGAAGAATCAATTTTTCGCGTTTTGGGTAACAAAAAAGAATACCGTTTGTATAAGAGTAAGGGATGCGCTTTTTGTAAAAAAACTGGTTATCAAGGACGAATGGGAATTTATGAAGTTATGGAAATGAGTAGTTCGATTAAAGAATTGGTTATGAAACAAGCCAACGCTTCGGAGATTCATAAACAGGCTATCAAAGAAGGTATGATGAGTATGCTCGAAGATGGATTGGCAAAAATTTTAAAAGGGGAAACATCTGCTGAAGAAATTTTAAGAGTAACCAAAGATTAAAATGAAATATGAATATTTAGCAACTACTAAAGACAACAAAGCACAAAAAGGGGAAATAGAAGCTTTGGATCAGGAATCAGCTATTTTAGCTTTGAAGAAGAAGGGGTATTTTATCGTCAAGATAAATAAACAAAAACAGTTGATGAAAATGGAGATTTCCCTTGGTGGCATTAAATTTATTGATAAAGTGTTGCTAGCTAGACACTTGGCTATTATGATGAAGGCTGGTGTAAATTTAGCGGAAGCTCTGGATGTTTTAACAGAACAAGCTACTCATCCCAAACTGCGGAGAATATTAAAGGAAGTAACAGCAAAAGTTTTGAGTGGCAATACTTTATCGCAATCCTTAGGTGAGCATCCGAAGGTTTTTTCCGATTTATTTATTAACATGGTACGTATCGGTGAAACCAGTGGTACGCTAGCAGAGAATTTGGAATATTTAGCAACGGAGTTAGAAAAAAGTTTTGAATTGAAGAAAAAGATTAAAGGAGCAGCTATTTATCCCATTATTATTTTACTTGTTACCCTGGGTTTGGGTTTTATTCTCGTTTATTTTATTTTGCCACAAATGATGAAGTTGTTTGAAAGTTTAACTATGGATCTGCCTGTTACCACTAAAGTTTTGATAGCTACTGCCCGTTTTATGGAAAATAATGGTACGGCCGTTGGCATTGGTTTAATAGTTTTGTTAGTTGTTTTCATTATTTTAATGAAGCAAAAATTTTTCCACCATTTAATGCATCGCTTACTGCTACACATACCAGTAATTAGCAAAATTATTATTCAGTTTAATTTAGCTAATCTATATCGTACCCTGGGCATTCTTTTAAAAAGCGGTGTCCCAGTACTGGAGGCTTTGAAAATAAGTTCCGGCGTACTGGGTAACTATGTTTATAATAATGAATTATCTAAATTGGCTTTGGAGGTAGAAAAGGGCTTGTCTTTGTCGGAGTCTTTTCTTAATCGTAGCTCCAAGTTATTTCCCCCGATAGCCACGCGTTTGCTTGGTGTTGGTGAAAAGACCGGTGAACTGGATAACTCCTTAAATTATTTAGGTGAATTTTATGGGCGAGAAGTGGATAATATTACTAAAAATATGGCCACCATCATTGAGCCAGTATTGTTAGTGGGTATTGGTTTGATTGTGGGCTTTGTTGCCGTTTCAATTATCCAACCAATCTATCAGATATCTGGTGGTATAAAAAGATAATTATGCAGAAAATTTTGCGCGCGGGCTTTACTTATACAGAGTTACTCATTGTTATGGGTATTTTTATCGCTACTATGGCTATTGCCTTACCATTCCTTTCACAATTTCTAGCCATCAATAAATCAGATACTTCCTTGACGGATGTGTGTCAAAATTTAAAAAGAACTCAGTTCAAAGCGATGGCTGGACTTAGGGGCACTAAATGGGGCGCTTATTTTTCTGGTAACAACTATATTACTTTTAGCGGCAATAGTTATGGAGAGCGACAATCTAATGAGGATGAAAATTATAGTTTACCCAACGGTTACCTTTTTACTAATGATTTGAATAATGAAATAGTGTTTGATCGTTTGACCGGTAAGCCCAATAAGGGAGGCGTGGTGTCATTACAAATTAACGGTTATGAACGACGAGACTGTATTATTACTGTTAATGGTTTAATATCTTTTTAACATGATTATAGTCCAGAAAAAACCGGCTTTTTCTCTGATTGAAATAATTATTGCTTTGGGAATATTTTCTTTATTCGTTACCGGTATAGCCAGTAGCGCCAGTTTGACTTATATCGCCGAAAGACAAGGTGGCGAAAAAACAGTTGCTCAAGCTTACGCTCAAGAAGGTATTGAGGCTACAAGATCTATTGGCAAGCGCGGGTGGTCGGAAATCACCATCGGGAATCACGGTTTATCTAAAAATAATAATTATTGGGAGTTTAGCGGTGAGAATGAAATCCTTGGTGAATATCAGAGACAAATTGTTATTTCCGACGTTTATCGCGATGCTAATAATAATATAGTCGCCAGTAACGGTACGCTGGATTTGCATACTAAAAAAGTTGTGGTTAGTATCAGTTGGCCAGTGAGTGGATCGCAAGATCATACTTATTCGCTGGACACCTACTTAACTAATTGGTCCAGTCATGATTGGCAACAAACAGATTGGTCTGGCGGTGATGGTCAAGCTAATTGGTCAATAACTAATCGTTTTCTGCAAAAGGATGAAGCTGTTGATATTACTACTATTGGTGAAGCAAAGTTAAATCTAGCCGGTGCCAATCCCAGTCCTTATGCCTTATTAATGCATTTAGACGGTCAGCGTTTTAAAGATAATGGCAAGTTAACTAATAGTAGCTTTGAACAGTATTCTGGTCTGCCACCCAGTATTGATTGGAATGGCTGGGACGAATGGAATTGGGGTGCGCAGTATATTAATACTGCTGGTCAAAGCGGACCGACGGCTGCGGAAGTTTATTTTGAATGGCCAGGCATGTCGAATCTCGGTCAGGTAAACGTACCAGTTACTCCCAAGAGTACCTATCAGTTCAGTTTTTATGTTAAAGGAACGGTATCTTTTTTATACTTATCTATGTGGGATCAAGATTATCGTTACTTGCAAAACAATGGTAGTATGAATTGGGGTTACAATCTAATCTCCGTACCTATTAGTGATAGCTGGACTCAATACACCATCTCATTCACCACTAGTGCCGCTAGTAACTTTATAACTTTTTATTTAAGCGGTGTAGCAATTGGTGTCAATAAATATTACGCCGTGGATAATTTTGCTCTAGCTGACGAAATTGTTTACGATTCCAGCTCCTATAATAACGATGGTTTTCGTCAGCCACTAGGATCTGTCCCTAGCTATACGACTGGTAATTTTTCTCAAGCCCTGAGTTTTGATGGTAGTAGCGGTAGTAGTAATGGTGATTATGTTAGGATACCAGGAAACGACAGTTTAAATATTATTGGTAATATCACATTGGAAGCCTGGGTTTATCCCACGGCTCTGGGTAGTGGTGTTGATCGGCCAATTATTACCAAGTGGCAATGGAATGATGGTGATAACAGATCTTATCGTTTGTATATCAATAGTAGCCGTAAGCTAGTATTTGCCATTAGCCAAGATGGTGCTAGCGGTAACAATCACGAGTATTCCGTAACTAGCGATAACGCTATCTCCACCAGTAACTGGGCACATGTTATCGGTACCTATGATGGTGCGGCGATGCGGGTTTATATTAATGGTGAATCAAAGGGCATTGCAGATTATAGTGGCAGTATTTTTAATTCCGGTAATAGTGTACCGGTATTGATCGGATCAATTGATAATAACCTGCGGGATAATAATAGATTTAAAGGCAAGATTGACGAGGTTTCTATTGAAAGTATTGCCCTAGACGATACTGCAGCTCATGAGCATTACATTAATTCACCACTGACACCAGAATCGGTTATTCTTTGGATTTCACCAGTGCCAGTTGGTATTTTTATGACGGATAAAAAAGTAGCCGGGATGAATATTGTGGACAATAATCTTTATATTGCTTTGTTGGAGAAAAAAAGAGTTGAAACATTTGATATGACTAGCGATCCTATTAATCCGACATCGTATGGTACTTTTCTGACAACCAATCACTCAGAAGATGTAGCGGAGTTAGGCAAATATATTTATGTAATAACCGATATAGCCAGTAATGGTGTAGAAATATATCAATACAATCAAATACCGAGTGACGCTCAGTATATCGGCTCATTATCTTTGGCTGATGAACCCCGGGGTGCATTTGTTTATAATAATTATTTGTATATTACTTTAGAAAATCATACTGTCGTTGTTTACAATTTGAGTCCTAATCCTAATGCTCCCACCTATGAAGGTAGCTTCAACACTGCAGAGGAACCCAATGATATAGTTATTCAAGATAATTATGCTTATGTTGCTTTAGATAGTACTGATCAAGCCATTCAAACATTCAATATTGGCGCTAATCCGATTAACCCACCAGCAGTCAGTATTATTAGTGCTATTGAAGCACCGGTTGGTATTACTACTCGCGAGGGCTATCTAATGACTGTGACTGGTGGCGCCGCTCGTAAAGTATTGGTTTTCAATATTGAAACTGATCCAGCAAACCCAACTGCTTTGGGGGATATGGATATTATTGATAATGGGCGTGACATAGCGCTGCGAGGTAGTTATTTGTATATTGGTTTAGCTGGTAGTACTAAGGGCATCCAAGTATTTGATATGACTTTTATGTTGGCTGGCGGAAGCGGTGAATCAAATTATCAAGTATACGGAACACTAGAGTCGTCAGTTTTTGATACCGGCGCTGACAGCGGTTATAATTTTATTAGTTGGACGGAAAATCTACCAGCGGCTGGTGATGATGTTAAGATGCAAATTAAAACCGCTAGCACCATTGAAGACTTAAATGCCGCATCCTGGTCAGGGCCTTTTGGTCCTGGTAGCTTCTATGAAAGCGGTAATGAAACCATTATTTTACCAACTTTGGGTTATAATGGTAAAAGGTATACTAAGTACTTGATTCATTTATATGGTTCTGGTGATACCACGCCAGTACTGCAAGATTTTAAGTTAAATTACACACCATAATGAAAATACAGCGTCCAGGATTTACATTGATTGAAGCAATTATTTACGTAGCTATTATTTCTACGATTTTGACGGTTTCTTTATACTTTGTTTGGAATATCATCGGTTCCCAGATAAAAAGTGGTGCTATTATCGAAACGAACCAAGCCGCTCGTTATATACAACAAACGATAGCCTATGATTTTCATCGCGCAAAAACACTAAATCAAATAAGTACCGATCAGGTAATTATCACCTTGGTGGACAACGCACAAATCAGTTATGTTTTTGATCGTGATAATAAAAATATGACACGCCAAGTTAATCAAGAAACACCAGTCGTGATCAATACGGCGGTCGTAGCTGTTGATGGTCAGTGGTCAAATTTATCAACTACTCAAAGTAGTACCATTGGTCTGGTTTTGCAAATTGATTACCGGACAACAGTGGAACAGACAGAGTGGCAAGCAAATATTAGTTTAAATACATCCTATGATTTATTATTGGCACCATAAAGAAAAAAAGAGAGGAATGTTGGCATTAATTTCGATTTTGATTATCGGTACCGTTGTTTTGTTTGTGGTTTTAAGCGTGGGTTGGCAATCGACCAGTGAATTGCAAGGCTCTTATTGGATTAGTCAATCATTAATGACCAAGGAGTTAGCACAAGCTGGCATTGAAGATGTACTGATCCGTTTAAAGAAAAATTGGGTTAATTATAATTACACCTTAGACATAAATGGAAATTCTAGTATAATAACAGTAAGTACTAATGGCAGTCAGGCAACAATCACTAGTTTTTCAACGATTGATAAAAATCAATATACGATTGTTGCTACGGTCAATAATACTTTTAATATTATTAATTGGCAGGAAAATTAATGGCGAAACTGAAAAATTTTTTTACTTTGGATATTTCTAATAATGCTGTTGAAGCGATCAGTTGTCACAGTACTTTTTTTGGCCGTTTGATTTTGAAGGGTATTAACCGCGTTGTTTTAGATAAAGGAGTTATCGTCAATGGCGTAATTAAGAATCCCAATGCGCTAATAAAAGCTATTAAGAAGGTGCTCAACACCGCGAAACCAAAACCAATTACCGCCAAAACTTGTTTGTTATCAATTCCGGAAAATAGAATGTTTACCAATATTTTTAGTGTACCAGCAACACTCAAAGAAGACGAAATTGAGCAATATCTATTAATGCAAGCTGAGGGTATTATTCCCTTTAGTAAAGATAGCATGTATTCAGATTATCGCGTGGTAGAGAATGCTGTTCAAGAAAAAAAGGTTTTGTATGTAGCTGCCCCTCGTCAATTAGTGGAAGATATTTTAGCTATTTTAAAATCTTTGAGTATCAATGTACAAGTCATTGAACTGGAATCATTAGCCTTGGCGCGCTGTTTATTACCAGTTTTCGGTAATAATAAATCAGCAACGATGATCGTGGATATTGGTGGTTATTTTTCCAATATCGCCATCTATGATCGTGAGGGTATGAAAGAAACTGTTAGTTTGCCAGTTGCCGGATCATATTTTACCGAGGTATTTCGTAAAAAGGGTAAGTTATCATTGGAAGAGGCACTGGATCTGAAAGAAAAACAGGGTTGTCGCGTCAAGGATGAAAAGATTGCTAGTGGTTTAAATGAACTACTAGACAAAATACTCCAAGAGATTAGTCGATCAATTAAATATTATGAGCAGAAAAATAGCCGGCAGGTTAATAAGATTGTATTAACTGGTGGTTCGGCAGAAATGGTTGGTCTGTTAGAATATTTTACCAGTAAATTAAAAATTCAAATTCAAAAGGGAGATCCTTGGTTACATTTGAAGAGTAAAAAAAACATTATTCTGAATAATGTTAAAAAAACTGACGTCAATACTTTTGCCACAGTTATTGGTTTATTATTACGGGGGATGCGCAGTAACTATAAGTTTGGTATTAATATATTACCGCGGCAAAATAAAAAACCATCATTTGCTAAATTTAAGGCTAATTGCCAGGAGGAATGGCCTAAGATTATTATTTTGTTATTAATTATTCTTACTTTAATTTCAATTTTTTATTTCCGCGATCACATTAATCTAGTCAATAAAAATAAATTAAAACAGTTCACTAGCCAACAACAAAAATCCTTTAAAATGACCGTTGATTATGCGGAACAGGCAGTGACGAATTTTGATCAATCTATTATTCGTGGTAAATTAGTTAGTGATAAATTTGATTATAGCTATGAACTAAGCAATGTTACTATCAATGACTTTGCTGTCACGCCGGAAAATAATATTTATTTAATCAATGAAACTACCCAGGATAAAAAGATTGTGGCCAATTCAAGAATTAGCATGGATGGTATTAATATTTTCTACTTAAAAAATGATCAAGTTATACCAGCGAGTGGTAGGTTATTAGTAGCAATTGACAGTTCTAGAAATAGCGCGACTCTGCTACCTGGACGTTATGATTTTGTAGCATTAACAACTGTTCAAAAGAAGAGTATTTATGCGGAAAAGATCGAATCTAATGGTGGGTTATCAATTATTACGAAAGATTCAGTTAAGCTTAAAAGTATCGAAGATCAAAAACAAATGGCCACTCTTCGTGCTTGGTCAGAATATAGAAAAAAAAGCAGCAATAAATTTTTACCCGATCGTTCGCTCACCACTTTGGTTTTGGCAGTAAAATATTTAAGTTCCTCGGAAAAAGTTTCACTGGTTATTTCCGTAGAATTTTCTTGGCCACAACCGGATGAGCAAGACTGGTTGTTGTTTTACCAGCAGCAATGTGGTGACAGTTGTCTTAAGAATGGTGTTAATATGACTAATGTAATGATTAAGAATATTAGTCAAGACTTTGAACAAAAGCGTTCAATTTGGCAGATATTTTATTAATTTGTTGTTTCGTTGCGAAAAAAGTAGTATAATATTACTGTTAGCCTTATTAAAATATTAATTAGATTGCCTAGACATTCATTTAAGGCGGTGTCGGTGGCAATTGAAAGGTAATCAAAATGCGCAAAGGTTTTACCTTGATTGAGTTGCTAATCGTTATTGGCATTATTGCCATTTTAGCAGCTTTAACGTTTGTGGCGGTAGATCCTGCCACAAGATTTGCTGAGGCTCGTAACGCTGAGCGTTGGTCTTCAGTAAACGCTGTTTTGAACGCGGTATTACAATACCAAGTTGATAATAGCGGTACTTTACCAGCTGGTATTGACGATACAGCAGGCAGTTCTCAAGTTTTGGGTACTGCAGCAGCTGGTTGTGATGCCACTTGTACAGCTACAACAACAGTAGCAGCTTGTGCTGATTTGGGTACTGAATTAGTAACCAAGTACATTGCTGCCATTCCTCAAGATCCAAGTACTGGTACTGCTGCGATCACTGATTATTACATCAACAAAGATGCTAATGGTCGTGTTACTGTCGGTGCCTGTGATCCTGAATTGAGTGAAACTATCAGTGTTTTACGTTAATTTAGGCTAACTAACAACAAAACACCCTACTTTTTTGTGAGGGTGTTTTGTGTTATTATATTAGTATGAAAAATAAGTTTGATATTATTTCCATCGGTGGTTTGACGCAGGATTATATTTGTAATACTTATGGCGCAATAGAAATAAAAAAAAATAATAATGAGAAATACATTGCTTTTGATTTCGGGTCCAAACACTACATTGATTTACAAAGTAAAAGTTTTGGTGGTGGGGCTCTTAACAGTGCTGCCAGCTTCAGTCGATTGGGATTACGCATTGCTGTCGCTTCCATTATTGGCAATGACATTATCGGACAAGAAGTCAAATATTATTTAAAGAACAAAAAGATTAATGAAACTTTTTTGCAAACAGCAAAACAAAAAGCTACGGCCTTCTCCTTTATTATGAATTCCACTATTATTCGCGATCATTTGTTATTTGTTTATCCTGGCGCCACTGAGCGTTTGCGATTAATCAAAAGTTTGTCTATGAATAATCATCAGACAAAGTATTATTTTGTTACGGCTTTAGTTGGTCCTTATGCTGATTATAATTTACACTATCTGTGGTCCTTAGCACAAACAAAAAAGATTAAAGTTTTTTGGAATCCTGGATTGCAACAAATTGAGCAAATAAAAATTTGGCAAAAGTATT
>Ga0065182_1001176_pt1 | contig 10975 bp, 9 predicted proteins | sample CryGey02umfilter_2_FD_59208 | JGI IMG/M metagenome (GOLD analysis project Ga0065182, IMG submission 59208) | Groundwater microbial communities from aquifer in Utah, USA - Crystal Geyser 4/10/14 0.2 um filter (version 2) (version 2) | ecosystem: Environmental > Aquatic > Deep subsurface >...
CGTCAAGGTTAAAAACAGCCTCAACACCGGGAGTTGCCAACTCCCGGTGTTGAATAATATAAATACACCTAAGAAAGGGGTAAAAATTAAAAAAAGCTTATTTTTTCGATGCTATAATTTTTTTAACTCCCGGCGTTGACGCTGTTGACTAAAAACGAATAAACTGCTACATTAAAGCATTATAAATTGATATTTAACAACAAAATAAATGGAGGATATGCCATGAGCAATCTACAAATCGTTCAGGTAACAACTGAGCAGGCTATTGAATTATTAAAAAAGACCGCTAAACTACCGCAAAAAATTGGCTTAGAACAAATTTTAGCTTTGGGGTTTACCCAAGACGTTGCTCTAAGTACACTGAAAGGATTACTAATGGTCGCACCCACTGATGATGCCAACTTAATATGGAATAAGCTCAAAGTGGAAATCACTTACAGCCTACTTCTCTGGACCGGGGAAAAGATAGACTGCGATCTGGTGGAACGTTTTCAAATACCACCCTATGCACTAGTTAAAGCTTTTTTCTTTCATCGTCAACTGGGGTATGTCAATCGCAATGACTATAATATCCAACTGGCAAAAATTACTGACGAAGATAGTGAACAATTTGCCGAAATATTAAATAGTCTGCCAGTACCACTGGCCGTCGAAATGATCGAACAGATGACTTTACCAACCATATTGACTTTGGTTAATTGCGAGGTAACAAACTACAAAGAAAATTATGGCGTCAAAGAATTTGAAATAGCCATTCGCGAAGGCTTAGACTTTATTGGCCCCTTGCATATACTCAACTGGTTACAAAAAAATTGTCCCAGTCGCTATGACGAAGTGATTGATTTTGTTAAAGAAGGTTCCAAAAAAAGACAAGACTATGCTGAACGAGCTCAAGAATATGATGAGTATCGCCGACGTAACAAACAGGCGAGAAATATAATTACTGACGAAAATCCTGAAGATTATATTGAAGAGCTTCTTCAAGAGGGTATTGAAAATAGTACTATTCCGGATTTTATAGATAACGAAACCGAAGATACTGAAAAAATTACTAATGACGAAGACAACAACCAAGAAGAGGGATCAAACGACTTTGTGGAAGAATCAGATGAATTAACTGATATTCCTTTCACCGAAAGCGATACAGAAACGGAGGAAGACGAAAATGAATAACACCATAGCTATCTATCGACGCGAAAGTATAACTCTTTTTCACCAAGAAGATCTGTCACAATATTCACTGGAAGAAAAGCTATTCCTTTCTTCCCTGGCTCAAGCCTTTATCCGAGAATACAAACATCGCTTTACTGACAAAGTCAAAACCAGTGCAATGCGCTTTGCTCTTGTGTGTCTAGAATTAAGGCGCTGGCAAAACAAACCCTTAAAGATAGAAAAAATAGCTCAAGAACTTGCTACCATTCGTCTCTATACCGGCATTGAACAGCTCAAGGATTGGCTAAAAAATAATAGTGACGCTAAAAGAATCATGCAAACTAGCGGGCAAGAAAACGCCTTTCGCAGTCTCTATAATCTACCATACGGTTTATGGCTGACGATTACTGATCTTGATTATCTCAAGCAAAAAACTGACGACTTAACAATTTGGTTAAAATTAATAGCCGTGGCAATAAAATACAGCAGCAAAACAGAGTTCCGCTTACTATTTCAACAGCCAAAAACCAATCGTCAATTTAATGCCTTCCTCTACCTGATCATTGCGCTAACAACAAAGAAATCAGTCTGTCAATACAAGCTTGTAGAATTAAAAGAGTTCTGTCGAATTATCAATCACGATTATCCAACCTGGTCAACAAATATAGCTAATGATATCGGCGCTGCTATGCACGATCAGGAACTGGGTACTATCTTACCAAGACACTCCAGCTTCATCAGACTAAAACAGTTTTTCTCCGAGGAATCAAATCGTTGCGTCCTTGCCGTTGGTAAATTACTGATCTTGGAAAGCAATGAAAATAAAGAACTGCTGAATGCGCAAAAACTGTTTAATGCGGCAATCAGATACATGGCTAATAACATGGCCCCGAGTAAACGAGATTCTTTTACGGAAATTAATACCAGGCTGTCTTCTTTTCATCCAGCGAACCTTTATACGATAATTAGTCAGCAACCAAATCTAGCTCTCTGGTTAACTCCGCAAATTGTCACCAACCTGGTAACGTACTGCTTAATTTTTAAATCTCAGGAAAGCTCCTTCGTTATAGATCTGCTTGATCATCAGCGAGTAGTAGACATTCGTGAAGAACTACAAAGCTCAATCAAAATTGATTCACTAATCGCGATGTTGTGGGGTTTGAAAAAATGGTCAGATTTGCTAGCGCAATTATTACCACAAGTGAAGTCTTGGTCGATCCTCAACGAGCCCGTTATCCTTCCTGAGTTACCGGCAAGTAAAGAAGCATACTCTTTGATAAAAAAAGCCTGGGAAAATACCGGGCCAAAAAAAATATTAGAACTTCTGGGAAAAAATAATTCACACCCAATCAGAAGTTCTGATCTTTATACCGTCCCCAGTCACGTTCTCCTAGCCATGGGCTTGACCACAGAAACAGCTGCCTTTCCTGCTGTGAAAGCAAAATTAACCACCCTGCGGTACTATTACTATCTCAACGATGCGAATACACGCAAATTGTTTGCGAAGAGTTGGCAACAATACTTAAGGGATATAAATTAAAACAATATAAACAAAAAAGATCTGAATTAAATTCAGGTCTTTTTATTTTTATCTATACTGATTTAGCGAGCATTTTTGGCCGCAAACAACTGACGCAACTTAGTAACCGCTTCCTGCGGACTAATCTGATGTGCTTGCACCTGACTTAATAAACCTTCATAAACTCTTTGCTCTTCATCATTGTTACCATAAACCATTATTTGCTGATAAATACTCATAAACTCCGCCATTAAATTATTCCCCGTCTGATCTTCGCTGAATTGATTTCGTTGATGATCTAATTTATTTTCCTTCATAAAAAATTTAACTACTATTTAAATAATTCTACTCTCTGAACTTTTTTAATATAACCCTCTAGAGTATTGATTGTCAATTTACTAAGTCGTGTTATAATCAAAGTTATGAAATTCCAATTAACCGCCAATTTTCAGCCGACCGGTGACCAACCAACGGCTATCAAAAAATTGATCCAAGGGCTCAAAGGTGGTAAAAAGGATCAAATACTACTGGGCGTAACAGGTTCTGGTAAAACTTTTACCATGGCTAATATCATTGCCCAAACACAAAAACCAACTCTGATTATCTCGCACAACAAAACATTGGCCGCTCAACTGGCTAGTGAGTTTAAAGATTTCTTTCCCCAAAATGAAGTGCATTACTTTGTCAGTTACTACGACTACTACCAGCCAGAGGCTTATCTGCCACGAACTGATACTTATATTGAAAAAGAGACACAAATCAATGAAGAAATTGATCGTCTGCGTCACGCTTCCACCCAAGCCATTTTGAGCAGGAAAGATGTAATTATCGTGGCTTCAGTTTCCTGTATTTACAATCTCGGCGACCCAACCAATTATCAAAAGATGAGCTTGGAATTAAAAATTAACACGAAAAAAAATCGCCAACTAATACTACGAGAGTTGGTAGATCTACAATACAGTCGCAATGATATTGCCTGGCAACGAGGTACCTTTCGCGTCCACGGTGAGATAGTTGATATTTTTCCTATTGCCAGCTCTGACTACTTTTGGCATCTCCGTTTTGATGACGATCGTATTGCTAATATTGATCAAATTAACATTATTACTCTGAAAAAGATTAATACTGAACCCCTATCCGAGATTACTATTTTCCCGGCCAAACACTATCTAGCACCAGCCAATAAAATTAAAAGTATTTTTAATACAATTCGTAATGACCTCAGCAAACAATTGGCTCTTTTTAAAAAACAAAACAAATTATTAGAAGCTCAGCGGCTAGAACAAAGGACTAACTATGACCTAGAAATGATTGAAGCGGTTGGTTACTGTAGTGGTATTGAAAATTATTCACGCTACTTCGATGGTCGCCTGGCTGGCGCCGCGCCCTATACGCTGATAGATTATTTCCCTAAGGATTATCTGCTCTTCATTGATGAATCACATATGACCGTACCGCAACTATCCGCCATGTATAATGGCGATCAAGCACGAAAAAAAACATTGATTGATTTTGGTTTTCGTTTACCAGCAGCTATTGATAACCGGCCGTTAAAATTTACGGAAATTGAAAAGAAGTTTAATCAAGTGATCTACGTCTCGGCGACACCCGGTCCTTATGAATATGAAAAAACAGATGTCCCAGTCCTGCGAGATAAGCTCAGCTGGCGCGTCAACTGGCCAGCAGTGCAAAAGAAACTACTGGAGAAAAATTCGGCTTTGGCTGAACAGATTATTCGTCCGACTGGACTTTTGGATCCGGAAATTATTATCCGATCAACCAAACACCAAGTAGATGATCTATTAAATGAAATTGCTCAGCGCGTTAAAAACAAGCAAAGAGTTTTGATTACTACGCTAACGAAAAAAATGTCTGAGCAATTGACAGAGTACTTACAAGAAAGAAGAATTAAGGTGCAGTACCTTCACTCGGAAGTACAAACAATGGAACGACTGGATATTTTAAATAATTTACGATTGGGTAAAATTGATGTCGTTGTCGGGATTAATTTATTACGCGAGGGTCTGGATCTACCAGAAGTTTCACTCGTTGCCATTTTGGATGCTGATAAGGAAGGTTTTCTGCGTTCGGAAACAGCGCTGATCCAAACTATGGGCCGAGCGGCCAGACATGTTGAGGGAAGGGTGATTATGTATGCTGATAAAATTACCGGCTCCATGCAAAGAGCTATGGACATCGTGACGCGTCGCCGACAGATTCAACTAGACTATAATAAAAAACACAATATTACTCCTCGTTCCATTAGTAAAGAAATAAGAAAACGGCTGACACCAGCACGAGAAGAAAATATTATCTCACAAAAAATAGCCATCAATAAATTAAACGACCAGGAACGAAAGACTATTATCCGCGAATTGATGGCCAAAATGGAACTAGCCGCCCAAAATATGGAATTTGAATTAGCTGCAGAAATTCGCGATCAAATCAAAGAGCTAAAAAATATTCACTAACTTAAGAATAAAAAAACCAGTCGTTATTATTAACGACTGGTGATATTAATTTTCCTCTTGCACGATAAAGGGCGCATAGTTACTGGTAAAACAACCGTAGCAGAAACTTTTAGGATCCAAACCGACCTGCCGCAAAGTTTTTTTAACTCCGGCCAACGAAAGGTAGTGTAAAAAATCCACATTAAGAAATTTACGGATATCCTCAACGGCCAATTGGCTACCAATCAATTCTCTGCGAGAAACAATATTAGTACCCAGCTGACAAATATCAACAATTGGTGGGCTGCTAACGGCAAAGGCGATGTGTTGGATTCCTTTCTTTCTGATCTTACGAATCAGAGCTTGGGTAGTTGTACCACGCACAATGCTGTCATCACAAAATATTGCCCCATGATACTTTTTATAAATATCTCCCAACGGTCGGTACTTAGCAGAAGCTAATCGATGTTTATTTTCCGCTTCATTAATAAACGTTCTGCTGATATAAGCATTCTTGACGATAGTATTTTTAATACGACTATAACCAATAATCTCTTCTAAAGCCGCAGCTACGCCCATTGCGGAAAATTGACCAGACTCTGGTACGCCGGTAATAAACTGGTAACGATCAACAAATTGTTGCCATTCTTTTTTACTTAACATCTCCTGAACTTCTCTAACCCATTGTTTACCCAGATAATAACGAAAAGTAGCAACTTCTTGCTGACAACCAAATATCTGACTATCGGGTCGGGCAAAATATATTTTTTCAAATACACAGTGTCGTAAACAAGTTGACGTCACCAATTGATTAACAGTAAGTCGTTGATAAAAATCAACATGGACAACTGAGCCCGGAGCAATATCAAATTTATCGTCAGCAGAAACATTACAGTAATCCTCCCAAGCGCAACTCTCCGAAGCGATCATGACGTAACCATTATTTTTGATCAACGTCATTGGCCTCACGCCGCAGGGATCGCGAAAAGCATAGAGACCATATTTCGTTAGTAGTAATGCACAATAAGCTCCGTGTATTCGCTGCATCACTTCTTTAATCGCTGACAAAATCTTCTGCTGTTTACCCTGAGAAAAATAGACTATCATGCGCAATAGTAACTCACCATCATTATTGGATAGAAAAACAACGCCTTTACTTTCCAAAAACAATCGATTCTGTTTGTAGTTTACTTGCGGTACATCACCATTACTACAAAGAACGAAACGACCAAAGACGCTCTCTACATAATGCGGCTGAGTATTCTTGGGACTAATTGATCCACTGGTCGGATAACGGGTATGCAAAATAATTCCCAACGGCTGATCCTGACTGATCGTTTCCATCAAAGCTGGGGTCAGGGTACTTTCTACCAAAGCCAATCCTTTTTCAACTCGTAACTGTCTGACGCCATTACTATCACCGCACCAAGCAATACCGCAACCATTGGGGCCACGATGCTGCAAATCCAGGGCGCTAATTTTTGTTTCATCAACCAAAGAGCGAAAATACTTTGGTAACACGGCATTAATTTTATTACCGACAACGGCTAAAATTCCACACATACTGACTCCTTTTATTCGTTTGTTAAATTACTTTTAGATGTCTATCATATAACATTATTCTGACTTGTCAAATCATTTGACAATCTGGCCGCAATGTAATAATTTACTCTTATCAATTAACGTTCATTAATAACTTAAGGAGATCGTCATGTTTAAACAAGATTCTTTTGTTTTTATCAGTGGCTGCGGTCATCACGAACTAGATGCTGATGTGTTAGAAAGAATAAATAAATTGAGTAATAGCTCTTACGAGTTTTTTACCGTACAAAATGGTGTCTTTGCTGATAATGAGCTTGATACCTTGATCCCACAATACGAAGTACTAGCCAACAAAAATGTGGTTATTATGCAAAGTACTTACAATTTAGCACTCAAAGAGGAGTTGCTGAGTCTAATCTTCGCTTGCAAATATCAATATCAGGCAAAGTCAGTTACTGCTATTTTGCCATTTATGCTCTATCGGCGACAAGATCATCCGGAAAGACCGATTGAAATACATCGCAATTTGATGATGATTAAAGAACTCAAGGCCGTAGGCTTGGATAATATTGTTTTTATTGATATTCATTCCAACATCACACTGGAAAATTGTCATCAAGAAGGCATTAGAGCTTGGAATATCGACACCTCAGCGGCTTTTCGCGATTTTATTCTGCAAAGCCTGATGGAGTGCGCCAGTCACGATCAACATTGCTATGTTTATAGTCCAGACATTGGTTCTATTAGAAGATGTCTAAATCTTTACACGGAATTGTGTGTCGGTTTGAAAAAAAATAATTTCGACACTAAAATTCTCCAACTTTCCGTCTTTCCCAAAATTAGAAGAACTACCGGTCAGGTGGAGATGATTACTGACGAGGAGGTATTGAAAAAAATCCAAACTGAATTTGCGGACTATCCAATTATCTTTGATGATCAACTGCTACAAGGTGCTTGGGTAGTCATGCGGGATGATGAAATATCTACCGGCGGTACTGCTAATAAAGTCGGTCGTCGTCTAAAAGAACTTGGTGTTAACACTTTGCTTTATTGCATTACTCATCCGGTGTTAGCTCCTGGTTGGAAAAGAATTTTTTTCAATAATAATCCTTTTTCACCAAATAGTATCTTTTTTGGTAATACCAGACCACGCGGTTATGAAAACTCTACTTTCGGTTTAGTTACCAAAGTTGATGTCAGTTACGAAGTGGCTCGATCATTACTAAATATCTTTCGTGAAATCTCACCAGCCTAAATCAATAACTAATGAACTGAAGCATTTGCTTCAGTTCTTTTTTTACCTTAAAATAAACTCATACCCAATTAATAAAAAAGCTAATGACTTATCTGGTTTATATTTTAGAATGTTCTGATAAAACTCTCTACACGGGATCTACTTTTAATTTACCAAAAAGACTCAATGAACATAATCATACAAAGGCTGGGGCTAAATACACGCGGGCGCGGCGGCCAGTGCAGATTGTCTATTCCCAGAAGTTTAAGACATTAGCGGCAGCACGAAAAAAAGAAGCCGCAATTAAACGGCTGACGCGCAAAGAAAAAATAGTATTAATTAAAGCGCCATACAAAAAATAAAATTAGTTTATAATATTCCCAAATCCAACGTTTCTGTAATATCTATTTGCTCAACAAATTCATAAGCATGACTGATTAATATGAGCGCGCCATCATAATCATTTAAAGCCTTAGCAATAACTGGTAGATGTCTAAAATTTATATGATTTGTTGGTTCGTCCATAATTAAAAGGCCTGGTTTTTGTAAAACAAAGCGCGCATAACAAAGCAATCCCTTTTGTCCTTCGGAAAGCGAACCAACCTTATTTTTTAATATCGCGGATGACAATAAAAATTGGGCAGCAGTGGCATAAAGCGTTTGTTTATTTGGTGCTGCCATAACTTCCAGTAAAACTTCATCAGCTGTCTTATCAAAATCTAAGCCGGAAAAATCTTGTTGATAATAACCAATTTTAATATCCTTACTGATTTGCGCGCCTTCTTCTCTGCCCGCAACCAAAGCTTGCAGTAGGGTACTCTTACCAATACCGTTTGGTCCCTTGATAATTAATTTAGATTTTTTTCTGATCTCTATTGGTAATGATAATATTTTCCTAGTTGGTTTATGGTTAATCATCACACCAACGGATCTTATTTCAGCAATAACTCCCGGAACGTCAATCTGGGCAGTGATGATAAAATTATTAATAGTTTTATCTTCTTGTCTTTCATCTACCATTGTTTCTTCTGCTGTTTCTACTTGGTCACGCAACTTACTAGCGAGTCGTCGCATCTTGCCACCTTTGTTAGCAAAAAAATTAATCTTGTCTTTCCGATCTTGAATACTACGTTTAAGCTGAGCATTTTTGGCTCGCTCGCGTTCTATTTGTGCCTCAATCTCACCCAAGACATTATAATAGTCGCCGATGTACTGTTCTACTTTTTGGGTATGCGAATCTAAATAAAGTACACCGTGAGTAAAAGTATTTAAAAAATTAGCATCATGGGAAATCACCAAGCAAGTCTTGGGGTACTCGATTAAAAATTGAGTTAAATGACTAATGCCGTCAGCGTCCAAATTGTTAGTTGGCTCATCTAATAATAAAATGTCAGGTTCCTGAATCAAGGCCAATGCCAAAAGCAATCGCGCTTGTTGGCCGCCTGATAAATCAATAATCTTTTTGTCTAGTGGTAAATCCAAATGAACAATGTCCAAAACTTTTTTTACCAGTTTTGGTAATTCATAAATTTTTTGATCATAAGCAGTAGCGAAATATTCAATAATGGTCTTAGTTAAATTTTCGCGCTTCATTACTTGATCAGCGGTGGCAATAGTTGCGCCAACGGTGGTGGATACTTTACCTTCATTTGGTTTTAATTCGCCGGTGATTAATTTAAAAATAGTACTCTTACCAGCACCATTCTGCCCCATAATGGTAATTTTGGCATTTTCCCGTACCGAAAAACTAGCTCCTGATAAAAGAGGTTTATTGACATCATAATGAAATAATACTTCATTGAAGCGAACAATAACGTTGCCGTGGTCCATAACTAAATTATTAATAAAAAGATTGCACTGTATTGTAACAAATGTTGAGTATAAGTCAATGAGTATTCAATTTTAAACCCAACTACCTATTAATAAACTACTCAGTAACTATCGTTAAATAAAAATACTCAAAAGAATTAATTGCCTACCAAAATAGCAATACTAAATATAAATAATATTCTACTTCCATTCCGGTGGCCTAAAAAAACTACCGACAACATCTGTCATAATTTCAAAAAATTGTGAAATTCTTAGAACGTTCTTTCTAATATATTTTATGTTATTATTAACAGCTTTTGCCAACATTACCTGTGTTCGCGGATACGGATTTAATAATCGAACATTGAGATTTGTCATGCTATTTACCATTCTAATGGGTTCTGCTAAATTAGAATCGTTGGAAACTACGATAGCCACATCAAATTTACCTTCATAAGCATCCATAATTAAATGCGCGCCCAGATTAACATCAAAGCCTTTTTCTTCAGTTTTTTTAACTGCCAAATAATTGGTATCACATAGGGGCAAATTTACCTTGTTACGTAACAATGAAACGTTAGCCCTTTGCTGCACGCCCATCTTTGTTCTATCCGGTATATAGAAATAAACTTCATTTTCTAAAAATGAACCTAAAATAATTTCTATCTTTTGATTAGTATTTAGCGCTCTTAGATACAGTAACTGCCTATTTGGTTTATTCAAATCATTAGCCCGAGCTTTTACGATCGCTGAAAAGTATTTGATTTTATCAATATAATAATGCGGGTAATAATAATGAATCAATTTATCTAAATCAAGCCACTTGCAACTCCTGCCCTTGAGACAACCATAAAATAAATTAAAACCATCAATATAAATATAGGCTCGCATATGTTTATCTATTTTGCCTAATAAAAAAAGCAGAGGTTACATTTCTGTGACCCCGCATTCTGCCACCGAAGCGACAGAAGGTATATTGTTATTATATATCTAAATAATAGCTTGTCAAGTTTAATGAATAATCCAGACGCACCATTTGCTATTGCCCTTTTTTTCCGTTAAAATGCCCTTATGTCTGACCAACCAAAAACTAGTGGCTTCTTATTAATCAACAAACCAGCTGACTGGACCTCTTTTGATGCGGTGGCTTATTTACGAAAAGTAACGGGTATTAAAAAAATCGGCCACGCTGGCACGCTCGACCCCTTAGCTACCGGATTATTAATTGTGGCTATCGGCTCCTTAGCTACTAAAAAAATTGATCAGTAT
>Ga0065182_1001178_pt1 | contig 10973 bp, 11 predicted proteins | sample CryGey02umfilter_2_FD_59208 | JGI IMG/M metagenome (GOLD analysis project Ga0065182, IMG submission 59208) | Groundwater microbial communities from aquifer in Utah, USA - Crystal Geyser 4/10/14 0.2 um filter (version 2) (version 2) | ecosystem: Environmental > Aquatic > Deep subsurface >...
CACAAGATTGGAAAAAAGAGGCGGCGCGCCGCGGCCTGCCCAATGAACCTTCTACCGCTGAGGCATTAAAAGCATTTATTAAAGAAGAAAATATGGCTCTTTTTGAGAGATACAAGATATTCACTAAGGAAGAGCTGCGTTCTCGTTATAAGATATGGTTGGAGACGTATATCAAACTCTTGGAGATAGAAGCCAAGACATTAAACGAGATGGTGAATTCAAGCATAGTGCCCAACGCGTTTGATTATCAGAATTTATTGAGCGGAAACCTTCGCGCCATGGTAGAGCTTAAAGAGAAAGCAGGTGTTAAATTTTCAGATGAGGCCTTTGAAGACCAAAAGGAGCATCTGGCTGAAGTTACAGAGATGATCCATTACGTCCGCAAGAACACGAAGGCAATGATGAAATTTTTAGATGAAGTCCACGGCGTTGATGAAGAAGATAAGGCCAAGCGCTTTTTCGCGGAATTAAGGCCTATTATGGAACACATTCGTAAGCACGCGGACCTATTGGAGTGCGTTATTTCTGACGAACACTGGGACTTACCTAAGTACAGGGAGATGTTGTTCGTAAAATGAGCGATATAAAATTTGATTTTAACAATATGCTTAGTTCTAATATAGGCCGAGCGCATGGTGTCTCTGCGGCCGAATTGGCAGGTATATCTAAAGCCGTTAAGAGTGCTCACAAGCATCTGCGCGGTATTTTGGCCGATCCGGTTAGCCGTATCCGCCTGGGGCTTGAGTGGGCGATGCTGCCTTTTCAAGATGAAAAGTTCATAAATGAGATCCAGGCGTTGGGTGATGAAATAGCGTTTAAGTACGAGAACGTCCTTTCTTTGGGTATTGGTGGTTCTTATCTGGGGTTGAAGGCGGCGCAAGAGGCTTTGCGGCCGCCTTATTTTAATGAATTCTCTTCCTTGCGGCAAAAACGCGCCAAAATATATTTTGAAGGTAATAATCTTGACCCCACATCCTTAAACGTTCTTTTGAAAAATCTTGACCCTGTTAAAACATTCGTAGTTGTCATTTCTAAATCAGGCGAGACTACTGAGACAAGATCAGTTTTTGATGTTGTTGAAAAGTGGTTAAGAGATGGCGTAGGAGACGGGTTCGGCCGTCAGATACTAGCCATAACAGATCCTAGATCAGGCAGTTTGCGCAAGAGGGTAGATGCTGAACAGAAAAAAGACGCTTTAAGCTTCCGTAACTTATCGCTTTTACCTGGTGTTGGCGGGCGTTATTCGGAATTGAATATGGGCCTTTTGCATTTGGCAATCATAGGCGCAAATATCGCGGATGTTTTGGCAGGGGCTCAAGACATGGCCACAAGATGCGGCAAGCCAGATCTTTTGAAAAATCCTGCGTATTTTTACGCGAGTTTGCATTTTATCGCTTATAAAAAGAAAGGCAAATCCATTGCCATTTTTATGCCTTTTACGGAATTATTGAAATCCACCGCGGATTGGTATTGTCAGTTGCTCGCGGAAAGTACTGGCAAGAAGTTTGGACGAAAAATAAAAGTATTAAGTGGCGGTGGCGAGGCCTGGGAATTTGACGCGCGCCGTGTCCTTGGCGTTGGCCGTACTCCGGTGCCGGCCCGCGGGACCACAGACCTGCATTCTATTCAGCAGAATAATGTTGAAGGCGAGAATAACAAGGTTGTTACCATGATGCGCGTAGAGAGTTTTAAGGATGACCTACAAATTCCCGTAACGAATGGAATACTTTCAGGTAAATCTTTTTGTGAGTTGCTGAAATTAGCGCAAGAAGCTACAGAGTGGGCTTTGACGGCTAATAACAGGCCAAATTGCACGGTTACGCTTTCGCAAATAACGCCAAAGATATGGGGTGGGCTAATTTATTTCTTTGAAATGGCTACTGCCTTTGAGGGAGAGCTGCTTGGTATCAATGCCTTTGACCAGCCGGGTGTAGAGAGTTATAAGAATTACATGTATTTTAAGTTAGGTAAGCCTGGCCTGTCGCCTCAAATAGCGGCAGAGATCAAGAAACACCCAATAAAGAAGAACCCAAAGTTCATTATTTAAATAAACGTATAAGCTTTTGATCATGTTATTCACTCATAACATGCCTCTTTATGCTGCTGAATAACATGATCAAAAGCCTCTAAATATACAATAAATACGAAAGAATCAAGAAATATATGGTAAATGATGTGCTTTGCGTGATCCTTGGCGGCGGCCGCGGCACAAGGTTGTACCCTCTGACGCGCGACAGGGCAAAACCAGCAGTGCCGCTTTTTGGTAAATACCGCCTAATTGATATTCCTATATCAAACTGCCTCAATTCAGGCTTTAGGAAAATAAACATCCTTACCCAATTTAACTCTGAGTCTTTGAATAAACATATCACGCGCACGTATAAGTTTGACCAATTTTCTAAAGGGTTTATTGAAATAATCGCGGCTGACCAGACTATGGAGCACGCGGATTGGTTCCAGGGCCCGGCTGACGCGGTGCGCAAGAGCCTCAAGCATTTTTCTCATCCCAATATCAAATATGTCTGCATTCTTTCTGGTGATCAGCTATATAAGATGGACCTGAATAAATTTTTTGAGTATCATGTTTCAAAGAAAGCCCAGGTCACAGTTGCATGCAATGTTGTAGATGCGGGCGAGGTATCACATTTTGGCATCGTGGGTGTGGATGGCGCTTCCCGGATAACGAGTTTTGTTGAAAAACCGGATAATGAAGAATTGGTAAAAGCCTTAAAAGTCAAGAGAGGCGCAGAAGATAAGTTTTTGTGTTCTATGGGGATATACCTTTTTAATATTGACGCTTTGTCCGAGATATTGAGCAAAAGTAAAAAAGCGGATTTTGGCAAAGAGATAATTCCTGAAGCTATACACGATAGAAATATCTATGCTTATGAGTTTAACGGTTATTGGCGCGACATAGGGGCTATCAGTTCTTTTTACGCTGAGAATCTCGCGCTTACACGCGAATCTCCGCCTCTAGATCTTTTTGATGAGGCGTGGCCTATTTATACTCGGTCGCGCTCTCTTCCGCCGGCAAAATATAACCATTCAACCATTGACCACAGCATGGTGTCAGACGGCTCGGTTATTGATTCTGCTGTTATCAGGGGGTCAATTATCGGCTTACGCTCTAAGATAGCTAAGAACACCGTAATAGAGGATTCTATTATTATGGGTAATGATTATTATGAGGCCGGTATGGGAGTAGGCGCAGATTGCCATATACGTAACGCCATTTTGGACAAGAACGCGCGCATAGGGCGTGGGGCGAAAATAGTAAATCAAAAAGGCGTCAAAGATTTTGATGGGCCTGACTATATGATCAAGGATGGCATCGTAGTAGTTTATAAAAACGCAACGATAAAGACAGGAACAGTGATATAGGTAAACTCCTGGCTTAACCGCTTGTAAATTTTAAGTTATTCCACTTAAAATTTACTAAGCAAGCTGCGGAGTTGATTATGCAAAGAATATAAACCTACAATATACATAATCAAGGGGGACGAATGATAATTATGTTAGTTCTGTTGGCGGCAATACTGTTGGTGGGGGGATGGTTTTTTACGACCTACAACTCGCTTGTTTCTCTTAAAGTGAGGGTTGAAAATGCCTGGTCTCAAATAGACGTGCAGCTGAAACGGCGCCACGACCTTATACCTAACCTGGTTGAGGCGGTCAAGGGATATATGAATTATGAAAAAGATACCTTAGAGCGCGTCATTAAAGCCAGAAATCAGGCTATTGACGCTTCCAGCATTAAAGATAAAGCCCAGGCGGAGAATTTTCTGAGTTCAACTTTAAAATCCCTGTTTGCAGTTGTTGAGAGGTATCCGGACCTTAAGGCAAATCAGAACGTGCTTAAACTTCAGGAAGAGCTGACGTCAACCGAGAACAAGATCTCTTTTGCCAGGCAGTATTATAATGACGAGGCCGGCCGTTTTAATACACAGATACTTATCGTCCCGGGGAATATCGTTGCAGGCGCGGTTGGTTTTACTCAAAGAGACTTTTTTCAGATAGAGGACAAGACGGAAAAAGAAGTACCCCAGGTAAAGTTTTAGCGCATGCCTTTTTCATTCATAGAGATCGAAGAAAAGAAAACCAAGATCATCGGTTTTCTTTTTGTTTTCATTATCTTCTTTTATTTTCTCACAGCTTACCTTATTCTCCTTGTTTTAGTAAATACATCGCTTTTTTCATCTGTTGAAGATGGCGGCGTGAGATATTTCACTCTGCCTTCTTTGCAACACACTCTTATAGTTTTTGTTGTTGCTTCTGTAGTGGGTTTATTGCATTGGTGGGCCTCTACAAGCGATCTTATTAATAAGATATGCGGCCTTATCGGAGCTGTTCCAATAGACTCAAAAGATACTTACCATCAATATCTAAAAAATATCGTTGAAGAAGTAAGTGTCGCCATAGGAGGCAGGCCTCTTGAGGCATGGGTCTTGCCAAGTGTCAGCATGAACGCTTTCGCTCTTGAAGATTTTAACGGCCGCGCTGTCATAGGCGTTACAGAGGGGCTATTAACGCGCTTGAGCCGTGCTCAGATAGAGGCTGTGGTGGGCCATGAGGCAGGCCACATCATAAGCGGCGATTGTCTTAGCACTACAGTGACTTGCGCTTTGGCAGAGATCTACGAAGAAGGCTCAACTCATCTCGCTTCAGGTTTAAATAAGATGAGGGGCAGGAGCAGTGGTGTTTTAGTATTGGTCTATATGATCTTGGCTGTTATGCGTTTTTTCAGTTCTCTTATCCGTTATTTTATTTCACGTCAGAGAGAATATCGCGCGGATGCCGTTTCCACGCGCCTGACAAGGGATCCTTTAAGTTTGGCTGAGGCGCTTAAACTCATATCAACTAATTGGCGCGGCTCAGGAGCGCAAGGAGAGAAGTTGCAGTCAATTTTTATAATGAATCCTGCTTACAATGGGCTGGATGAGAAAGAGGGCTTATTCTCTGATATGTTCTCCACGCATCCTCCTATAAAGAACAGGATAGGGATACTTTTGAATATGGCGCATTTGGATGAAAAGACGCTTGAGGAAAACTTAAAGAATTTTAAAAGAGTTTCTCCTATAGCTGAGGTTGAGACAAAGATAGAGGAATCGGATCTAGGCCGTAAGTGGTTTGCCTTTATTGGCCAAGAGTGGCAGGGGCCTTTTGGTATCAGTGAGTTAAAGAACATGCCGGCATTAACGCCTGAAGATTGGGTCAGGCCTGACGGATCACAGGGCGTTATACATGCCTATGAAGATAAGGCATTGCTTGGCCTATTCAGTAAGGATGCAGGCGCAGGCGATAAAGAGAAGTCTTTATGCCCGCATTGTAAGGTTTCTCTTGAAGAAGTTACATATGAAGGCGCGCCTATGCTAAAATGTAATTATTGCCAGGGAGTTTTTGTTGAAGAGGGTAAGGTTAGCCGCATCTTGATAAGGCAGGATAAACAATTTAGTGAAGAGATCGCGCGGTTAGGAAAGACCCTGATAAGCGAAAAGCAGAAGTTTGCGGCAAAGCAGGGCACGGATAACGTCTGGGCGCTTGATTGTCCGAAGTGTTCGCGCAAGATGTTGCGGCAGTTTTTTGTTTACTCTTATCCTGTTGAAGTAGACCGTTGCGCCTATTGCGGCGGCACCTGGTTTGATAAGTATGAACTGGAGATCCTCCAGTATCTTTATGAGAATAAGGAAGTATTATTTAAACAGGGCTTGACATAAAATAAAAATATAGTATACTTACTTTGTTGGTAAGGGATATTACGAAGTCGTAATGAAAGTAGAAGACAATGGCGTTCGCAAAAGAAGCGAACGCATTTTTTTTGTGGGATAACGAGATCCCGGAAGAGCTTTAATGATAAAGTTATTCCGGGTTTTTTTATTTAAGGCCTCTTTTTAAGACATGGGCGTCTTATGTTCAGAGATGAACTTAGGGCGCCTATTTTGTTTTATAACTTAAGAGGAGGAGGAATGAAAAGTGCGAGTTTGATGCGTGGGTTATATTTATTAGTGTTCTTTGTTTTTGGCCAGGTGTTTGCCACAAGCAGTGTTTTCGCGACAGCAACGACGCATATCTGGGCGCCGTCAACGGACGTGCAAGCGTTCAAAAAATGGCATCTGACAGCGGATTTCTATGTGCCGACAGAGAGCAATTCAGATGGCTCAAGGGCAAATACGATCACGAATGCCGGGTTGACCGTAGGTATCCTGCCGTTTAAGAAACTGAATGCCGAAGTGGGTTTTGACCACAAGTCAGGATACGGGGCTTTGGACAAATATCCGATGTATTTCAACGCGAAAGTTGGTATTCCGGAAGATTCTTTTGGCAAGTTCTTTCCTGCTATGGCATTCGGTGTTTACGACATTGGGACAAAAGAAGATAAGACCGATGCTAACGTTTTTTATGGCAAGATAGCTAAAACCCTGACATTGGGCGGTGTTAACTTGGGCAGATTATCAGCCGGTTATTTTGTCGGTAATAATAAACTTCTTGTTCATGGCGGGAAAAAAGATAATGCGGGCGCTCTTTTGGCTTGGGAGCGCGTGATGAGTGAAATCTCCGATAAACTATGGCTCTGCGTTGAATATCAGGGTTCGCGCTCTGCCTACGGAGCCATGAACTATGGAGCTTCCTGGAAGTTTGCCGATAACGTTTCTGTTATTTTCGGTTATCAGATATATAACGATGTTGATCTTTCTAATACGTTTACTATCCAGACAGATATAGATTTTTGATGGAGGAAGTATGAAAAAAATATTGTCTTTTTTTTACTGGACACTAGGCCTATTGGCCCTCGTTCCTGTTGTTTGGGCGGCTGATCCAGGAGGTGCGGCGACAACAGCCGCCAATCCTATGGCGCCGGTGGATTATGTATGGATACTTATCTGCGGGTTTTTGGTGTTTTTCATGCAGGCAGGGTTTGCTATGGTTGAGACGGGTTTCTGCCGCGCCAAAAATGCCACTAACCTTATGGCTAAGAATACTATTGATTTTGTGGTAGCTTCCTTAGTTTTTATGGCTTTCGGTTTTGCCATTATGATGGGGCAGGATTACAAAGGGCTTTTTGGGACAACGGGCTGGTTTTTGCATGGCGAAAACTATGATGTAGGGCGATACCTTATGTTTTTTTGGTAGTTGGTATTTGCCGGTACAGCCGCTACGATCGTCTCTGGAGCTGTGGCTGAGCGCTTGAAATTTAAGGCTTATTTTCTGTATAGTCTTGCAGTGAGCGCGTTGATCTACCCTATTTACGGGCACTGGGTCTGGGGATGCGGCTGGCTTGCAAAACTTCCATTTGGCGTAGGCCACGTTGATTTTGCCGGTTCCGGTGTTGTACATACCATAGGCGGATTCGTAGGTTTGGCAGGAGCTATTGTTTTAGGACCTCGTTTCGGAAAATACTCCAACGACGGTAAGCCAAAGGCTATACCAGGCCACAGTATTACGCTGGCGGCTTTAGGCACGTTCATCCTTTGGTTCGGTTGGTTCGGGTTTAATCCAGGTTCTACCTTTTCCGCGCATCAGTTAAGGATAGCCGTAGTTGCTGTTAATACTAACCTGGCCGCCGCAGCAGGCGCTGCCGTAGCTATTCTTATTGTATTTGCCAAGACCAAGAAGTGGGATGTTGGTATGATGTTAAATGGCTGTTTGGCAGGCCTTGTGGCTATTACTGCGCCTTGCGCGTGGGTTGAGGCATGGGCTGCTGTTGTAATAGGCGCTATTGCCGGCCTTCTTGTAGTTTTGAGCGTGTATTTTTGGGAAGGTATAGGTGTTGATGATCCTGTGGGTGCTGTAAGCGTTCATGCTGTTAATGGCTTTTGGGGCCTGATCAGCGTGGGCTTATTTGCTGACGGGACTTATGGATTGGCTACGACAAGCGAGCCTTTGGTTAAAGGATTGTTTTACGGCGGAGGCACAGGACAGTTGATAGCTCAGGTTATAGGTGCGCTGGTTGCTGCTACATGGGCATTTGTCCTTGGGTTCATCGTATTCAAAGTTATGGATAAGCTATTTGGGATCCGTGTAACGCCTGAAGAAGAGATAAAAGGTTTGGATATTCCCGAACACGGAACACCAGCTTATCCTAATTTTTATACAGACAATGGATAAAGCAAAAGATAGGAGGATGCATATATGAAAAAAATAGAAGCAGTTATTCGCGTGGAAAAACTGGAAGAGGCCATGGAGTCATTAGATAAACTGGGTTATCCAGGAGTGATGGTAAGTAGGATCGAAGGCCACGGCCGTCAGAAAGGTTTAAAGGAGCAGTTCCGCGGCAGAGAATTCAGGGTAGACCTTTTGCCGAAGGTCAAGCTGGATATTGTGGTCCATGATGTTGACGTTGACAAGATCGTGGCGTGTATCGCAGGTGTTGCAAAGACAGGAGCGATTGGCGACGGTAAGATATTCGTTTATACGGTAGATAACGCCATGCGTATACGTACAGGCGAACAAGGCGAGAAGGCGCTGTAGCAGGTTTTGACCTATGTTAAATCAAGAGTTGATAGAAAAGGTCATACGGATCAAGCAGGAGAACGGATATACGCTCTATGACCTATCTAAGAAACTTGATATTCAGATCTCAACCATAGAGAGGTGGTTTAAGACCAAGCGTATTAATAAAGTCTATGCCAGATTTGTTGCCGAGAGGTTGAAGATCGCGTAAACGAACGGTTTTCGTATCTCGTCAACAATGTTATTTTTGTGTTGGATTTATCCAGTTGAATATACAAAAGAATAAGTAGTCTAACAACGGGAGGTTAAGTATGGTTAACGCGGGAGATACAGCGTGGATACTGATGTCGTCGGCGCTTGTTATGCTGATGACCCCGGGCTTGGCATTTTTCTACGGGGGAATGGTCAGGCGTAAGAATGTGCTAAGCGTTCTTATGCAGTGTTTTGTTATTTTGTGCGTGTTGAGTTTGCAGTGGGTGGTGTTCGGTTACAGCCTGTCTTTTCATCCCGGTGATGGTTTTTGGGGAGGCCTTGGCTGGGCAGGTTTGAATGGTGTGGGGTTAGAGCCTTACGCGGATTACGCGGCGACTATTCCTCATCAGGCATTTATGATATTCCAGGCGATGTTCGCTATCATAACACCTGCGCTTATCATCGGAGCGTTCGCTGAAAGAATGAAGTTCTCGGCTTTTCTAATATTTACCATCCTTTGGGCAACGCTTGTTTATGACCCCGTTTGCCATTGGGTGTGGGGTATTGGAGGATGGATAAGGAACATGGGCGCGCTTGATTTCGCGGGCGGGACAGTCGTCCATATTAATGCTGGTATCGCAGCTTTAATGACGGCGTTAGTAATAGGCCGAAGGAAAAATCTAGACAAGAGCGTGCCTTCACCGCATAACCTGCCTTTTGTTGTGTTGGGGACAGCCCTTCTTTGGTTTGGCTGGTTTGGGTTCAACGCGGGGAGCGCTTTGGCAGCCAATGGAATAGCGGTCAACGCGTTTGTCGTTACCAATACGGCCGCGGCTGCCGCGGGTTTAAGTTGGGCGCTAATAGAGTGGATACGTAACGGCAAGACTACGATGTTCGGCGTTGCCAGCGGCGCAGTCGCGGGGTTAGTCGCTATCACGCCGGCAGCAGGTTATGTTAATGTTATTTCGGCCATTATCATTGGCCTTCTTGTTAGCGTATTCTGTTATATCGCGGCGGCTATAATTAAGCCAAAATTAGGATACGATGACGCGCTGGATGCCTTTGGCGTCCACTGCGTAGGCGGTATGTGGGGCGCATTAGCAACAGGGCTGTTTGCTTCCAAGGCTGTTAATGCCGCGGGAAATAACGGCCTGTTTTTCGGCAATCCTCATCAACTATATGTCCAGGCGGTAGCTGTTGGATCAACTTTACTTTATGCTATTGTTGGGACTTTTGTGATCTATAAGATAATTGACGTGACAATAGGCATGAGGGTGGTTGAAAAAGATGAAGACTTAGGTTTGGATCTGACCCAGCATCGGGAAAGGGCATATACTGTATTGGAATAGTAAATAGTAAATAGAATATAGTAGATAGTAAAAACGAGAACCCTAAAGATCTAATGCTTTAACTATAAACTATAAACTATTTACTATTAACTGCTTCTAAGAGGGGGTTTTTATGAAACTAATTATCGCAATTATTCAGCCAAGCAGGCTGGAAGATGTTAAGGAGCAACTTTATCAGGCTGGGGTTAATCTGATAACGGTCTCTGAGGTTCTTGGCCATGGCCGGCAGAAGGGTGTTACCGAGGTCTATCGCGGCGCCAGGGAAATGGGCAATTTGCTTCGCAAGGTCCGTCTTGAGATCGCGGTAAACAAAGACTTTGTTGAACCGACCATAAAAGCCATCATCAAAGGCGCTAAAACAGGCGAAACAGGAGATGGTAAGATATTCGTTCTTGACCTTGAGGATTGCGTCCGTATACGCACTGGAGAGAAAGGCCCTGCAGCTATCGGCTAAAATATTGAGGTCCGGCCTCGCCAATCGGGGCCGAGGCCGGACCTCGGTTATTTGACCTTGACAAAGAAAAAATGGTATGTTATATTTAACAAAATTACGGCACAACGAAGTGCCAAAAATGGTTGAATTGTTTTAAAACGATGGCGTTTTATGCCGATCATCAAATCGGTGTAAGACGTTTTTTTTGTTTGTACCCGCGATGAATGGAGTAGCTTGATGCAAAATATACCTTTCCCTGAGCAGATCAAGGCTTTGTCAAAGATAAGCAAGGCTATTGTTTCCGACCTTTATCTTGAAGATATCCTTCGTCTTATTGTTACAGTTACGGCAGAGGTGATGGGCTCAAACATTTGCTCGCTTATGCTTCTTGATGATAAGACAGGAGAGCTTATTATCAGGGCAACGCAGAGCGTCAGCGAAGAATATAATAAGAAGCCGCCATTGAAAAAAGGTGAAGGCATATCCGGCAAGGTGGCATCTCAGAATAAGCCCATGGCTGTTTTTGATGTGAGCAAGGAAAAAGAATACAA
>Ga0065182_1001192_pt1 | contig 10937 bp, 6 predicted proteins | sample CryGey02umfilter_2_FD_59208 | JGI IMG/M metagenome (GOLD analysis project Ga0065182, IMG submission 59208) | Groundwater microbial communities from aquifer in Utah, USA - Crystal Geyser 4/10/14 0.2 um filter (version 2) (version 2) | ecosystem: Environmental > Aquatic > Deep subsurface >...
CCCGGTTCCAACAGTAGTAGGATGGTCAGCCGCCTCCAACTCCGGCGCAGACAGCATATTTTACAACAACGCACTCTGGCTAGTCCCGGGACTTGGAACAAGCAGCGTTACAGAAACCAACACAGGACTTCTCTACCGCTACAGCACAGCATCCGGAAGCTGGCCGCAAGAAACAGACCCGGCAGACGCAACCTCCGCCACAAACGGATTTTTAGGAGGATCAGATCTTGTAAGCAACTCAGACGGTTCCCTGCTCTACGCCCTACAAGGAAGCATCAGCACATCTAACAGCAATTTCTGGGAATACAACACAGCAGCGGACGCCTGGACAGCCAAAGCGGACATGCCTTCACAAACACCATCGGGAGCGGTGGCAGACGTAGAATCGGGAGGAACACTGGAATATAACAATACACAAGACCTAATTTACGGCTTACGCGGAAAAGCAACAGCCGATTTTCAAACATATGATGTAGGAACAAACATCTGGTCATACACAGCAGGATACGCATTCCCGACAAACGTTGGAACCGCCGTAACCACCAGCGACGCCGGAGCCCTGGCATTCATGACCTCAACAAAAAACCTATTCGGAATTCCGGGAATATCCAGCTCCACAATTTACACAATAATTTTGGACGATAGAGCAACAATCGAATCCATAAATAGCGGCACCGATCCAAACAGCTTCACAGCATTTCCGGTAACCGTTCAATCCACGGACATTGACGGAAATCCTTTTAACGTATCAACAAACACAAACGTAGAACTAACAAAAGAAGTAGGAACAGGCACACTTGGCGGAACAACAACAGGAACAATCCTTTCCGGAACAAGCTCTATAGTACTCCCATCGGTCACATACGACACAGAAGAAACAGGCGTAATTTTACGAGTAACAGACACAGCTCCGGGCACAATGGCATCAACCATCAGCGCAACATTTAATGTAACCGGCCCTCCCCCAACAATAGTAGACATATCACCAAGCACCGGAACAACCACAGGAGGATCAACCATAACCATAACCGGTACCGACTTTGACGATACCCCAACAGTAACTTTTGGAGGGATATCCGCTACAAGTGTTGTATACGTAAGTAGCACAGAATTAACAGTAGTAACCCCGAAAACCTCCCCTGCCGGAACAGCGGGCGCAGTTGACGTAGTAGTAACCAACCTGGATGCAGCAACCGATACTGCAACGAACGGATTCACATATTCCGGACCTGTAATAACAAGCATAACCCCGGATAACGGAGTAGAAGCGGGAGGAACAGCAGTAACAATATCGGGGAACTACTTTGCGGCAGGCGGTTACCAAATGCCCATAGTAATAAGCAACGGCGGCGACGCGCTAAGCAATTTTCAAATAAGCATAACACTAGACACAGCAACACCAATAGGAGAAGCAAAAATGCAAACCGACTGCAGTGACCTTCGAGTTAAAGACACAGACGGTTCCAGCGACCTCCCATACTACATAGAATCAGGATGCAATAGTGCATCAACCATAATCTGGACAAAAGTACCAACAATAGCCGCAACTCCGACGGACACAACAATCTACGTAACCTATAGCGACAGCTCATTAGCAGACGCACAAGACGGCGACAGTGTATTCGAATTTTTCGACGATTTTTCAAGCGGCCCATTAAACACAGCAAAATGGACACAAACCACAGGAACCCCAAATAACGGAACCACGCCGGATGGAGACGAATTCGCAAACGCCGGATACATTACACTAGAAGCAGGAGAAGGTTTATACGGCGGAAGCTACGCCATCCCGGCAGACACAATCCTGGAAACAAGCGTAAGCCGCGGAGCCGCAAACGGATTCGGCGGCCCAATAAGAGCATCGGTAACTCCAAACGCAGGCTTTGTAAGTGATGGAGGAGCAAATATTCTAGACATACTTTGGTGGAACTCATCAATGTACGGTGAAACAAATTCAAGCGAAAGTGCTATGGGCACATGGACTTCCGGCACAAGACAATACAGAATTACATATAGACCAACAGGTGCCGCTGACGGAACAGCCATTTTTGAATACTTCGAACCGGCACCGGCAGCACAACCAACACTCACAGTAACAAAAGTCGGCGCAAACACGGCCGGAACACTATACCCGGTAATTTACTACCATGGCAGCGGCAGCGACAACCCTCAGTGGGACTACTATCGAGTTCGTAAATACGCTGCAACTGTACCGGTAGCAACTCCGGGCTCAGAAGAAATCGTTGGAAATGTAACGTTCGGCATAAACTCTGCAACAGACATAACAATTGTAAGTTCAACCACAATAACCGCAACAGCACCTGCAGGAAGCGGAGCAGTAAATGTCACTGTAACCAACTCAGACTCACTAAACGCAACAATTGGCTACACATACAACGCCATCCCAACAATAAGCGGCATCAGCCCAACAAGCGGAGGAAACGATCAAACCGCCTATACCGTAACAATAAGCGGAACCAACTTTTTGTCCGGCATCACGGCGAAAATCCAGAAAGCGGCAGAATCAGACATAAACTGCACAAATATTCAAAACTTTACCGCAATCTCTTTCGACTGCGATCTAAATATTTCAGCAGCAACCCTGGGACTATGGAGCGTAAAAATAGTCAACCCGGACACTCAAAACGCCACACTCACAAACGGCTTTGAAATCACAATTCCCCCACCCACCGTAGACACCATAAACCTGCCAGCGGCCAACGTCCTAACAGATTTAGCCCTAAGCTTCACGACCACACCTTCAAGCGCAAGAGGCATAATCAACTGGTTAAAAGACCAGGCATCAATCGCCGTTCTCAATATGCCTTTTGAAGAGGTAAACTCAACTACTTCAGATAACGCTTTGGACTATTCCGGTTACGGCAATAATGGTTCGGAAATGAATGGTCTAACATGGAATGCTACGAGTGGATTAGGCAGTACAGGAGCCTACGATTTTGATGGATCTAATGATTATATAGAAGTTCCCAGTGCAACAGAATTAAAGTATACGGGTGGCGATATGACGCTGTCAGCGTGGGTTTATGTTAATTCTTCCGATTCTGACGGTGGATATATACTCTCAAAGGCCTGGAATGGTGGTGGTCAATATAATTATTATTTAAAATATAATAATCTACGTCAGATTACGTTTCAAATTTTTGGAGATTCCACTTATTTGATATCAACAACAGAAGCTATTACCGCCGATGCATGGCACTATGTAGTGGCTAGCGTTAATACAGCCAAAGATATGTCCATTTATTTTGATGGAGACTTGAAGAAATCAGAAACTCATACCATAACCGGATGGACACCTTCCGGTGGAGATGGCAACCTGAAAGTAACTATTGGAACATTATATCCTTACGGTGAGGGATGGGGTGGAAATTCTACATTTACAATGAATGGTTCACTAGACGAAGTACAAATTTTCAATCAAGCTCTCTCCCCGCAGCAAATCTCCGCTCTTTACAACGCCGGCACCCCAGATTACAGCGCTCTTGTTTCTCAAGAAACCGCCGCCGGAGAAGACTGGCAGGCCTGCGTTACCCCAAATAACGGAACCCTGGACGGCACGGCAGTTTGCAGCAACGAAATAACCGTTACACCCACCGTAGACACCGCGACTCTTCCGGCGGCCACCACCGACGAAGACCTTGCCCTAAGCTTCCAAACAACACCTTTAGGCGCAAGAGGCATAATCAACTGGCTAAAAAACCAGACATCAATCACCGTTGTAAATATGCCATTTGAAGGCAACAACGGAAGTGAGGCAACATCAACTCTGGACTATTCCGACAGTGGCAACAACGGAACCGTAAACGGAGCAACATGGAGCGCATCCGGTGGCGTAGATGGCGGCGGCGCCTACACATTTAACGGAAATAACGATTATATCTCAATCTCCGGTACGATTCAGGATGGAGATGTAAGTATGTTCGCATGGATTTATCAGCCGGACACCTCATCCACACAGTGCGTCGGATCACGTTGTACGGTAATCAGTATCCCGGGTAATAATCTATTCGAAGTTTTCAACAATCATGTTTATATCTATGGATATAACTGGAATACACCCGGATGGGTTACCGCATACAATGTAATCACCGCGGGAGCGTGGCATCAGGTCGGATTCACCTATAATCAAACGGCACTAAGAATATATGTTGACGGCATTGATGTTGGCGGAGATAACAATCGTCCCGGAAGCATGCGTTCCATGGGCACAGTTAATATTGGCGCACTCGATACCGACGTAACCCGATACTTCAACGGATCCATTGATGAAGTTATGATACTGAACAATGTACTTTCTCCGCAGCAGATCACAGCAATGTACAACGCCGGCACACCAAATTACACCGCCATCGCCGCCCAGGAAACCGCATCCGGAGAAGACTGGCAGGCCTGCATTACCCCAAATAGCGGAACCCTGGACGGAGCGGAACTTTGCAGCAACGAAATAACCGTAACATATGGAACTTCGGACATCGCAACATCAACATTTGTCGCCGGTTCAACAAGCGTCGTAGCAAACGGAGTAACGGAAAGCACATTAACCGCAACAATAAGAGATGCGGACAACAGCCCCGTTGAAAATGAAGTCGTAACCGTCGCCAAAAGCGCCGGCATCGGCACACCATACATACAAGCCGTAAACTGCTCACAAACGGACGTAGGATCCATAACAAAAGGAACCACCAATGCAAGTGGCCAGGCCTGCTTCATTGTAAGATCAGACACAGTCACAACTTCCGGAACCGACACATTCCAAGGCACAATAACCAGCATCGCACAGCCAATAACACAAACCGCCACCGTAGAATTCACAGCAGATCTACCCAACCTTGACGATTCAACATTCGCAGAATCACCATCCACAGTTACCGCGGACGGCGCGACAACATCCACCCTAACCGCAACCTTAACCGACTTTTTAGGCAACGCTGTTTCCGGAGTAACAATAGGCGTATCGGACGACAGCGTAGGAAACGTTACATATAGTCCCATAAGCCAAACAGAAGACACAATCTCAAGTGGAGTAGCTGACTTCACCGTAACCAGCGAAACAGCAGAAACAGTCGTCTTCACATCCAGCATCCAAACTTCAAGCTACTACGACAACCTTTCCTACACAGAAACAACAACAGCCGGAGCATTTATAAACGATTATGACGGAACCGAATCAACTCTAATAGTCGGATCACAAGGCGACGACACCGAAACCACAACCACCCTACCTTTCGACTTTGAACTGTTCGGAACAAACGTAACAGCCGGAAGCAACATATACGTCTGCAGCAACGGATTCATAAGCCTTGCATCCAGCGGATGTTCATCATCCGGATCACTAACAAACGCCATTTCCGGATTCTTCCGAGACCTAACAACAGCAGGAGGAGGAATCTACCGCGAAGTTTCATCCGACTCAAATAGCGTAAGGTTTTTATGGGATGCGCAAGACGTCGGAACAAGCAGCCCAATTTTCTTTGAAATAATTTTATACCAAAATAACCGCATAGATTTTCACTACTTCGCAAACGCCGGACTTACAGCCAGAATAGGATTATATGACGCAGCCGCAAGCGTCGCCCCGGACACAGCATCAACCTTCGACAACGGAGTATTCGCCAACACATCCGCTGCAAAATTCGAAAATCCATCCGCAGCCGCACCCGCAAATTTAAGCCAAACATCAAGCGTAGAATTCACCGCGGGCGCAGTAGTAGCAGCAAATTCAACAGTTGAAGCCTCCCAAGCCGCAGTCGACGCCGACGGAGTTACAACAAGCACCATTACCGTCACAGTACTAGATCAATTCAGCAACCCGGTCCCAAGCCGAACCATAAAACTAACAGATGATGGAAGCGTAGGACAAATAACCTACGATCCATCCAGCCAAGACACCACCGACGCAAGCGGAATAGCCACCTTCAACGTAACTTCAACCACAATAGAAACATTCACCTTCACAGCAACAGACATAACCTCCGGATCAGTAGCACTAGGTACAGTAGAAGTCCAATTCACCTGCATCCTAAATACCAGCCAACAATGTGTACAAATAAAAATCACTCCAAGTGCCGGAGTTTTAACAATAACCGCACCCGACAATTTCACATTTCCTTCAACAACAAGCTCAAATTTAGCCCAAAACATTTTCAGTACCGATTCGCTAACTCCATACACCCTAAATACAAATGACGTAATAACAGTAACCGACACCGAAGCCGTAGGAGGATTCACATTACAACTACAATCAAGCGCCTTCCAAGATCCTGCAACCTTAGACGAAATCCCACTAACAGGATTTTACGCAATAACCCAAGCATCAGATACGGGAGGAACACAAACAAGCGGAGTAGAATATAATTCAGGCTACAGCGGAGTAACCAACATAACTGCATCACAAAACAACGCAACCGCCGGCGCCCTGGACAGCGCAACCACCTTCACAACAAACGGAGACAACCTGGACTCCGCCATTGACCTAATGTTAGCCCCCGTCACAATTCAAGAAATAGGACGAAGCGGGTTATTCAAACAAAACGTAGAATACTACCTTCTTATCCCATCTGCACAAGAAATCGGCAATTACACGGTAACACTAACCTTCGACCTAACAAGAACCTCAGCCACATAAAACGAAATCTATAAAGACGCCAAAACCGTATTGGAACTAATATACGTAACACTATTCACCCTATGCATAGTATCCGCCTTTTCGCTGTGAATTATAGTATTCATAGACGCCGCCTCCGCCAATTTCATATTCTTAACCTCATACTCATTCAAAAGCTGCTGCCTATTTGCCTCTAAACGCCTTAAATCATAACCCTTAGTCGCAACCTGATTAAAATTAGCCAAATAACCAAGCCCAAACAAAATAGTCAAACCGAAAAGCCCAATAATTACAGCCGAAGGACCAAAATTAAAACTAAGCTTTTTATTATCAACATTTCTGAAAGCGGAAGCAACATGCCTAGCGGAGCGCGCCCCGGAAGCCAAAGCCGCCCCGGTCTTCCGCGCACCAAAAATCATAAACTTCCTAATCTGCAAAGCCTTAAGCCCATTATTAAATTTCCTTTGAGAGCTTCGCCTACGCACAGAACCTGCACGCTTTGAATTAAGATAATACGGACTTCTGCTCAGATAAACGGACATTTCAATCAAAAGTTAAAAAATACAATCACATTTTCACCATAACCCTAAGCTTCGCACTGCGACTCCTTGGATTACGCCTAATCTCCTCATCGGTTGGAACCACCGGTTTTTTAGTAACGATTCGAAAAGAAGACCCTGAAGTTCGCGCCATATCCCTAAAAAAGTTCTTAACAATACGATCTTCCAGGGAATGATAAGAAATAACCGCAATACGACCATCCGTCTTCAAAAGCTCCGCAGATTGTCTAAGCCCTTCCACAAGCACATCCAACTCTTTATTAACCTCAATCCTAAGCGCCTGAAAAATCCTGGTGGCAGGATGAATTCTCCCAACCCTTTTTACAGTTTTAGCAACATATTCAGCCAACTGAGTAGTTGTCTTAAAAGGCTTCCTCTTACGAATTTTACAAATATCCTGAACAATTTTTCGCGCAAACTTCTCTTCTCCATATTGCTTAAAAATTCGAATCAACTCCTTTTCCGAATACTTATTAACAACATCCGCCGCGGTAGTTGTTTGAGTCTTAGGATTAAAACGCATATCCAAAGGTCCTTCTCTCAAAAAAGAAAACCCGCGCCCGGCATCATCCACATGTGGAGAAGCAATCCCAAGATCAAATAAAAATCCATCAAAAGTCTTAATACGAATTTTCTTAAGTTCTTCTTCCATATCGGCAAAATTGGCGTTTATAAAAACGACCCTATCTTTAAACTTCCTAAGCTTACTCTTGGCAATCTTTATATGTGCAGGATCCACATCAAAACCAATAACTTTCCCGGATTTAAACATTCTTTCAAGAATTGAACGAGTATGTCCTCCCATTCCAAGAGTAGCATCCACAACATTCCTTTTTTTAGACAATTCGAAAAGCTCACACACCTCTTCAAGGAGCACGGGTTCATGCATTATTTCCTGTTTATTCAGACGAGATTCAGACATTTGGATGACTAAAATGTTCAAAACTTGTGTACAAATTGTGTATAACTTTTTTATACGAATTTACACCTCCAAATTAAGGTTTAAAGCATCGAAAGTCAACAATCACCACTTTAACGGTACTACTTTTGTACTCAAGAAAGAAAAACTACAACCAATCCAGCGCTATTCAAAGCGAAAAAACACTACAAATAGAATCCCTTGCAGATTCCTTCCAATATTGCATAACTTATTTATACGCATACACTTCAAAGTAGAGCCCCTTGCCACAAATCCATAGCACATTTGGCTCTATGATCTAAGAAACTGTTCAATGTCCCCTGCCAACTCTCCGGAACGCAAAATTTCATAACCTTTCGTTCCAATCTTCAAAACTGTAGACGGCGCATGAACCGGTATCTCCCCGCTATCCAAAATCATATCAACCGGCAACTTAACATCACTCGCGGAGTAAACTTCCTTCTCGCCGCTAAAATTAGCACTGGTCGTAACCAAAGGTCCTCCAAAAGCAAACAACAACGCCTGCGCCAAGTCATGATCCGAGCACCGAAGCCCAATAAAGGAAGCCCCCATATTAAGGAAATTCGGCAAACCCGTGCGGCGCGGCAAAACCAAAGTCACCGGCCCCGGCCAAAACTCATGCGCCACCCGCAAAGCAGTCCCGCCAAACTCAGCGCAGCGCCGCGCTTCAGCAATATCCCTAACCATAATACTAACAAGCTTACCCTCCGGCATCCCCTTTATCTTATAAAATTTCCGCAGCGCCTCCTCATTAAAAGCATCACAAGCAAGCCCATAACAAGTTTCAGTAGCATGCGCGATAACCCCACCTCTCCTCAAACAATCAACAACATTCAACATTCGAACTTCAACCCTGGAACTTGAATTAAAATTTAAAATTCGGATTTCATCATTCATACATTTACACTTTAATAGTAAAAAAATGTTCGCTATACTTATACCAGTTTTTATATTCATTCAATCAAGAATTTATGGCAATAAGAATCGCAATAAATGGATTCGGCCGTATTGGCCGTCTAATGTTCCGCCGCGCATGGGAACTGGGCACAAACGAAATCGAAATCGTCGCAATCAACAATCTCAGCGACAACACGCAAATGGCTCATCTATTAAAATACGACTCCAGCTACGGCATTTTCCTGCCGGAAGTAAAAACCGAAGGAAAAGACTACATTATGGTAGGAGACAAAAAAATCCGCTATTTCCAAGAACCGGACCCTTCAAAAATCCCATGGGGAGAAGAAAAAGTAGACATTATCCTTGAATCCACCGGAGTTTTCACAAAAGTCGAAGACGCCGCAAAGCACATACATGACGGAGTAAAAAAAGTCATAGTCACTGCGGTATGCAAAGGAGGAAAAGAAATCATAGTAATGGGCGTAAACGATGACAAATACGACCCTTCAGTAGATATAATCTCCAACGCCTCCTGCACAACAAACTGCATGGCCCCTGTCACAAAAGTCATTAACGACGCGCTAAAAATCAAACGCGGGCTTATGACAACCATCCACTCCTACACCAACGACCAAAACATTCTGGATCTCCCACACAAAAAAGACTTACGTAGAGCCCGCGCCGCCGCAGTTAACATAATCCCAACAATAACCGGAGCCGCAACAGCGGTGGGCCTTGTAATACCGGAACTTGCAGGCAAACTTAACGGATACGCCATCCGCGTCCCAACCCCAACCGTTTCCCTATTGGACGTAACCTACGAAGTCGAAAAATCAACCACTACCGAAGAAGTAAACGAATTATTCAAAAAAGCTGCCGCCGGACCAATGAAAGGAATCCTGGATTATACGGAGGAACCATTAGTCTCCAGCGACTTCCGCGGAAATACACATTCGGCAATTGTAGACGGCCTTTCCACACTTATTATGGAAGACAACCTGGTAAAAGTGGTAGCCTGGTACGACAACGAATGGGGCTACAGCTGCAGAGTAATAGACCTTACAAAACTGGTCGCGTCGAAACTGTAAGGCGGACAGTGCAGCAAATCAACACCCTCTATGATATACTCAAAATATGAACAAAATAACCGTTACAACTATTCGGAAACAGATAATCCCGTTTATAAAGGAGTTTCATATTAAAAGTGCAGCTCTTTTCGGTTCTTTTGCCCGTGGGGAATCAAATACTAAAAGCGACATTGATATTCTTGTTAAATTTTCTAAACCGATGACCCTTATTGATGTTATCTCCCTAGAGCTAAAACTTCAAAAGAAGACAGGCCGAAAAATTGATATCGTCACAGAAAAATCGCTGGATCCATCCATTAAAAAATATATTCAAAAAGATCTTAAAAAACTTGTATGAAAGATGAAAAGATCTTTCTTCAACATATTTTGAAAGCTGTTTCCGCTATCGAAAAATATACCTCCGAAATTGATGAACAAGAATTTTTTCGCAATACGCTGGTACATGACGCAGTTATTCGTCAATTTGAAATTATAGGAGAAGCGGCAAAAAATCTTTCCCAAAAATCCCGACAAGAAATGGCTGAGGTTCAATGGCCGGCTGTTGCCGGCATGCGTAATAAATTGATCCATGAATATTTCGGCGTAGACCTCATCATCGTTTGGAACACGACAAAAGAGTATTTACCTATCCTCAAAAAAGCGATTAAAAGATATTTAAAACAATACCCCCCAACTTAAACTGGCATAATTCCGCCGTGATTGTTAGTATGGATCCGCAATCACTGATCAAGTTTTTATGCCCATCGCAGCAGAACCAATAAGAAGGGATACAGAGCAGCAGAGCAGCAGAGCAGCAGAGCAGCAGAGCAGCAGAGCAGCAGAGCAGC
>Ga0065182_1001206_pt1 | contig 10882 bp, 13 predicted proteins | sample CryGey02umfilter_2_FD_59208 | JGI IMG/M metagenome (GOLD analysis project Ga0065182, IMG submission 59208) | Groundwater microbial communities from aquifer in Utah, USA - Crystal Geyser 4/10/14 0.2 um filter (version 2) (version 2) | ecosystem: Environmental > Aquatic > Deep subsurface >...
GTTAAAGAACCATCTTCAAGATGCTCATCACTATTGGCGTGATAATAAGCATCACAAGCCCCGGGATTCCACCGCTTAGACAACCCAGCTGAAGTAATTCTATACCTATCTTCCGATACCAATGCCGCCAACTCAGATGCATCTTCAACCAATCCCCTTTCAATCGGCACGGTCCCCAACTTAAAAGGCTTGATGCTCCATAAACTTTCCGCAATTAATTTTTCTGTCAAAACAGTTACCGGGCTCTGAAATTTTTCCGCAATATTTAAAGCATGCTGTGTTAATTCGAAGGCATCTTCTGCATCACTAACCGCAATAACCGCCCGGGGAAATTCTCCATGCGCCGCGTATACGGCCAAATGCAGGTCGGACTGACAGGTCCATGTTGGCAAGCCGGTTGCAGGACCGGGACGTTGAGCAATAACAACCACCAAAGGACATTCAATAATGCCCGCCAAAGAAACCGTTTCTGTCATTAAATCGTAGCCGCCGCCGGAAGTTGCACACAAAGCGCGCGTTCCCATGGCCATTGAGCCAAGAGTCATATTAACCACGCTTATTTCATCTTCAACTTGCTTCACAAGCATGCCTGTTGCATCGGCATAGTTTGCCATATGTGTAAGGATACTACTTGAAGGACTCATAGGATAAGCATAATAAGCCCTACATCCGGCATGGATTCCACCCAAAGCAATGGCGTGATTTCCATCCATCATTATCATGTCGGCGCCTGCGGCGCCGCCACTAAACGGCAAGGACAATACCTGCTCGGCAGCATCATATCCGGCCTTTAAACATTCCAAATCTATAGCCAATAAACGCGGTTTGGAAGCAAATTTGCGCTTCACCTCATCCTCAATAAATTTATAATCCAAGCCCATCGCCTTCCATAGCATCCCAACCAAAACCACATTTTTCATCAATACATTTCCGCCCGCATTTTCCGCAATAACACGCGCATCGTGGCCCACCACCAGCACGCCGCGCCCCGCCGCCGAAGCCAAAACTTCTTTCACCCCTACCACACGTCCATGCCCATGCACAAAAACCCCGCCATCTTTCAAGCCATCGATATATTTTTCCATACTCAAGGCATCCATAGCCATTAACACATCAACTTTTTCAGATAAAGCTCGCACGGGCTTATCGCTAATATTAATAGTAAAACAAGCATGCCCCCCCTTAATAACTGAAGGATATTCCCTATCCGCCACCGCATAAAAACCCATGTCGCGTAAAGCGCGGATGATAATTTCGCCGGTGCTAAGCAATCCGCCTCCACTGGCTCCTCCTATTTTTATTCTAAATCTATTCATGATAATTCTGATATTTTTTCCGCCCATCTGTCCACAAATCCCTGTTCTATCAGCGGCAAAGGAGATTTCGAAATCCTTAACGGCATAAACAAGATTTGGGCTTTTTTCTTTTGCAGAAACTCCATAATTATTTTTGCGGATTCCAGATGATAATCTTTATCATATTTAGGGTCTCCCAGTCCAATAATTGCGCATTTTCGCCCCTCTATATCAACCGCATCCAGCGCCATCAAAAATTTTTCAAAATGGTCATCCATTTCACCAATTCCATAAGTGGGACAAGCCAAAATCAAAACATCACCGGCCAAAGCTTCATCAACCTTGGCTAAGCGCGCGTCATGCAGCGCAGCTTCGTGGCCTTTGCTAACCAACACTTCTGCAACCCGCTCACAAACGAGTTGGGTATTCCCCCCTACCGTGCCGTATACAATATTAATTTTTGACATGACGCGATTTTAACAGCTATAAGCCAATATAAAAAGCAAATCTGAAAGACGATTAAGGTATTTTAGCATTTCCCCCTCAACTTCGGCCGCGACCATCCTGCGCTCCACCCTACGGCAAACAGTTCTGGCTATGTGCAATCTAGCCGCCGCTTCGCTTCCACCGGGTCTGATAAATGCCTTAATATCGGCCACTGAATCCTGCCGCTTCTCTATTTCGCTTTCCAAAAAACCCACATCTTCAACATCAATAGCCTTAATATTTCCCGGACACTTCATTTCAAATCCCACAACAGACATCATTCTGTAAATATCATCCTGAGCCCGCTCTAAAATCTCCATGTAGTACATGGAACATTCCAAACATGCCCATCCTACAACGCTCTGCAATTCATCCAATTCCCCAACCAGTTCAATAAAAACAGACGCTTTACTAACCCTGCGACCGCCAAATAAAGAGGTCTCACCCTTGTCGCCGGTTTTTGTGGTAATTTTCATATACCCATTATATAATGCACACATGCCCGAAACAAAATTAAAAGCAGAGATCCAGCTAGCCAAAGAAATGAAAGAGCTTACAAAAGAGCTTCAAAAGCTTAAAGATCAGGAATTTTTGCAGGTATTTAAAAGGCCGGTTAAATTTTTATGGTTCTCTTTTTTAAAAGGCCTAATGGTAGGGTTTGGATCTGTTCTTGGAGCCAGTATTTTGGTAGCTTTATTTGTTTATCTGGTAGCCCAGATAAGCTTAGTTCCAATTGTAGGTGATTTTGTTGAAGATATAATGTCACAGATCCAGATAAGCCAACCCAACTCAACCTAAATCAAATAATTAACCCAACAGCACAATGAAAAGAATTATAATATGGAGTATCGCCGTCGTAGTTATTATAGGAAGTTTTCTCACCATAATTTTTGCCAGTGGAGGAGAAAGCGCAACAGTTGACGGTAGCAGCAAACAAATAGGAAAAGTAGACCCTAATGAATGGATAAAAGGTAATGCTGAAAGTGCAGTTGAACTTGTAGAATATGGCGATTTTCAATGTCCGGCCTGCGCCTCACGAGAAGTACTAATCAAGGGCATTCTTGGTGAATTTGGAGGACACATTAAATTTGCCTATCGCCATTTTCCATTAAGATCTATTCATGGTAATGCCGACATTTCAGCACAGGCAGCGGAGGCTGCAGGGGTACAAGGAAAATTTTGGGAAATGCACGACAAAATATTTGAAACACAAAATGAGTGGAAGGACCTTTCCGTAGCTGAGGCACAAAAACTTTTCGAAGGATTTGCCACAGATTTGGGGCTTGATACTGTGCAGTTTTCAAGCGACATAACTTCAAGTGCGGTAAAATCTTCAGTTGAGGAAGATTACGAAAGTGGACAGGAAGCACAGGTTGACTCAACACCAAGCTTCTTTCTTAATGGAGCCTACATCCAGCCAAAAAGTGAGGAAGAATTTAGATCATTAATAAGAAAAGCAATCAATGAAACAACTACCTAGATGGCTGGTTTTCAGCTTTATTATCATAGCTTTTATTGGCTTCCTTGACGCCAGTTACCTCACTGTTAAAAATTTAACCGGTGATAGCATCACATGTACCCTTACAGACGGTTGTGATGAAGTTACAAATAGTGAATATTCTCAACTTTTCGGCATCCCTGTTGCCTTACTTGGAATGCTATATTATTTAAGTGTTTTAATTCTTTCTCTTTTATATTTCGACACCAAGAATCCTAAATTAGGTAAATTAATATTGCCACTCACTTGCGTCGGACTTTTGGCTTCAGCTTGGTTTGTTTATGCACAAATTTTCCTTATTAAAGCGATTTGTCAGTACTGTATGGTCTCCGCCTTAACATCTAGCACCTTATTTATACTTGGATTAATAACCCTTAAATACTATGGCAAAAAAAATTAAAAAAACCCAAAACAGCGAACAATGGAAAGAAGCCTTCCTTTTTGTTTTAAGAATATCACTGGGTTGGCTTTTCCTTTATTCCGGATTAATGAAACTTTACACTCCGGAATGGAGTGCGATTGGATTACTAACAAACGCCAACACATTTCCAGACCTATACAACTGGTTCGCATCAGACGCAAATATTGGATGGGTTAACTTTATGAACGTATGGGGACAAATACTGATAGGTCTTGGACTTGTTAGTGGAACTCTTACGCGTCTTGCCTCAATTTTCGGAGCATTAATGATGGCGCTATATTACTTCCCATCACTTGAATTTCCTTATGTTGCACATGGATTCATAGTTGACGAGCACATTATTTACGCCCTTGCGCTTGCCGTTTTAGCAAATCAAAGGGCTGGACAATTCGTTGGAATCGACAAGTATTTATCCGAAAAAGTTAAAGCTTGGTGGCTTTAATTATCGCGATTTTTCCACTTTGGGAAATAAAATACAAAATAAATTACCGCTAAAAGTGTCGGCAATATGCTAAGTAATTGCCCCATTGATATTGGTAATGATTCTATTGGGCCATGTAAATCTTTCCAGTATTCCAAAATAAATCTACCTCCAAAATAAAGCAGACAGAAAAGGAATAGGAAAAAAAGACGAGGAGTTTTTTTGTAGTATTTTTTATAGAGAACAAACAAAATTACAAAAATAGACCAGTTCATTAATAACGCATAAAGCTGAACCGGATGACGGGGGAAGGTTTCGCCAAGTTTCGCAAAAATAACACCCCAGCTACCATCTGTAGGATAACCGACTATTTCAGAATTGAAAAAATTTCCCAGACGAATGAATCCGGCAAGCAAAGGAATGCCTATTGCAATTGCATCTACATATTTTGAAAACTTAACTTTATGCACGCGAGTCCATAATAAATAAGCCAAAAATACACCTATGGCCCCGCCGTGACTGGATAATCCGCCATTCCAAATTTGCAAAATTTCCACCGGATGCGACAGGTAATATGAAGGCTCATAAAAAAATACTTCACCCAGTCGCGCTCCCACAACCATTCCGACAAAAAGATAAATCGCAAAACTATCCAAATCCGCCACCGGATACTTCTGTTTTTTGAAAATATACGCAATAACCAGATACGCCCCCATAATTCCCAAGGCATAAGTCAATCCATACCAGTGGATTTGTACAGGACCAAGCCCAAAAAGAACGGGAGAAAAATTGTTTGTAAATATCATGTATGGAGTATATCACAGTGGCCGATTTTAGAAAAATTTTAATAAAATTTAACGATTATTTAATGTTTGCAGTTTACAATGCAGCTGTTTACTACTATTTTAGTAATACTAATTAGTAATACTAAAATATGCCTTCAAAAAGCACAAAAAACAAGATTCGCATCTCAGTAACAATTATCCCTACTCTAGACAATATGCTCACAAGAATCGCCAAAAAATCAGGACAAAGCAAAAGTTGCCTTGTGGAGCTCGCCCTCTCAAACTATCTGAAAAATAAGTTTGAGGATGATATCGCAGCTCTCGCTAAAATGAAATTTGACGATCTGCCAAGTGAGGATGACTGGTTAATGCTTCAATCAGATATAACATGAGTGAAATAAAAAGTATCAAACAAGGCTCAATAATTCTTGCCGACCTTAACCCCATTAAGGGATCTGAACAAGGGGGCTACAGGCCGGTATTGGTAATGCAAAACAATATTCTCAATAAGCACTTAAGCACGGTTGTAGTTGCACCAATAACAAAGAATCTTAAGGCCAAAGGCTTTTTTACAACTTTTCTTATAGATAAAAAAAGTTCAGGTCTTAGTTTCGATAGCCTAGCCCTTCTTTTTCAAATCAGAACAATTGACAAAGCTAGACTTAAAAAGCCCCTGGGAACAATTTCTACAGGGCAATTTTTAGAACTAAAAAAACAATTAGCCTTGGTCTTTTAACTTCCTCAACCTCTCCGCCGCCTCGTGCATTTCTTCCATAGTGGGCATTAATGCAAAACGCACATAGCCATAGCCGGGATTAATAGACGACCCATCACCCATGACACATTCATCTGAAATCAAACTTCCGGGTGTTACTACAATATCGATATCAGGTGCCAAAAGTTTTTTTGCAAATTCCACGTCACTGCCCGGAACCTTTTGCCAGATGTAAAAAGTTGCCGCAGCTTCATGTACTTCCAGCCCAATGCGCTTCAGCGCATGAAGCAAAATATCACGCTTTTCTCTATAAAGCTTTCGCATACTTTCCACATGATCATCGTTGGCAATTGCCACTATCGCCGCCTCTTGAATCACGCTCGGAGTACCGGAATCAATATTGGTTTTAAGTCTTTTAAAAATATCTATAACCGCCTTGTCTCCGCACACAAACCCTGCACGATAGCCCGTCATGTTATTGCGCTTGCTCATAGAGTAAAAGGCAACAATCCCCTCGCGCCCCACTTCCAAAATTGATATTGGTTTTTCATCAAAATAAATATCAATGTAGCAGCCTTCGTCAGCCGCGATGATTATGTTGTGTTTATGCGCCCATTCAATCAATCCCATGTAATACATGCGTGTAGCAACCGCACCTGTTGGAGAATTGGGATAATTGATCCAGATGATTTTCGCGCGCTCGCAAATATCCGCTGGAATTGCTTCATAATCTACCAAAAAACCATTCGACTCTAGCAGCGGTACAAAATAAGGTTCGCCCTCCGCAAACACAGTGCCGGTTTTCATAGGCGGATATCCCGGTGACGGACAAATAACAAGATCTCCCGGATTAATAAAACCTTCAGGGAAATTAAAGATAGATTCTTTTGAACCGATGTTTGAAGATATCTCAGTTTCCGCATCCAGATGCACCCCAAAACGTCGTTCCATGTAGTACATGCAAGCTTCACGAAACTCTCCACTGCCAATATATGAAGGATAACCTGATGTTGCATGTTTGTGCCCGGCTTTGCAAAGGGCATCAATCACAAATGATGGTGTTGGCTCGCTTGGATCCCCAACGCCAAAATCTATAGCCTTAACACCGCTGGCTCGCAGCTCATCCACTTTTTTGTTTATCTCTGCAAAGGCATATGCCGGCAAAGATTCTAATCTTTTTGATGCTTCAATTTTCATAAATCACATGTTTTATATAAATCTTCAAAAGTTTCAGCCCGTCTAATTTGACGCAAAGAGCCGCTGGTTTCAAGCAAATATTCAGCGTGTCGAAGCTTGCCATTATAGTTGTGCCCCATGGCAAAAGCATGAGCACCACAGTTGTGAATAACCACTAAATCACCAACCTTACAGATCGGCAATTCCCGATTTTTCGCAAATTGATCGCTATTTTCACAGATAGAACCAACCACATTAACTGTTTCTAAAGAGCCATTCCCGCCTTGCCCATTGACGATTGAAACATGATGATAAGCATCGTAAATGGATGGACGCGGCATATCGTTTGAGCTGGCATCAATCCCCACAAATTTTTTGTAGCTATTTTTTATCACAGTAACCTGCGCTACCAACCAGCCGGCATCAGCGCTAATCCAGCGGCCCGGCTCGGCCATCAATCTAGGCGTATTTAAACCATGGGCGGCACATTCTTCCTCAAAAGCCTTATGCACAGATTCAGCAACCTCTTCGATATTCAGGCTTTCCTCTTCCGGTTTATAAGGCACTCCAAATCCCCCGCCCATATTTAAGAATTCAATTTTGATACCGGTCTGCTTTTTTACGTCGGCAACAATTTGCAAAAGCTTGCGGATGATATCGGCAAAATAATCCTTTTCCCCCATTGGCACATTGGTTCCGGTCATCATATGTATGCCAAAGCGCTTCACACCCAAGGCCGCAGCCTGCTTGTAAGCCTCGGCCGCTTTTTCAAACGGCACGCCATACTTGGCATCCGGCCCGGCAAAGACACCACTACTCATGGTAGACTTCCCAACTCCCGGATTTATGCGAAATGAAATAACTTCCGGTATACCGATTTCTTCAAGCATTGGAATATTTTCAATATCATCAAGATTCAAAACAAAGCCTTGTTCTTTGGCAAATTTTAAAGTCTCGGCAGAAGTATAATTCGCTGTAAACATCCCGCCAAAACCAAGTTTTTTACACAGCAGAGCTTCTGTTTCACTAGAGGCGTCCATTTCAAACCCTTCAGCCGCAATGATCTTCAAAATTTCCGGATTGGAATTTACCTTCACAGCATATAAGGGGGCAAAATCAGGGAAATATTTTTTGAAAGCGCCACTAAAACGCTGACAATTTTCACGCAAACGCTTCTCTTCATACAAAAAGAAAGGAGTCTCAAAGCGGCTCGCCGCCTCAACAATAGATTCTTTAGGATAGTAAACAACAGCAGGATTCATTTTTGACATATTTAAAATTTGCGTGATATCTGACCGCCGGCGGTGAATTTTACAGGTTAACAAGGTTATAGTTATGCAGCATTTCATTAAGAACTTTTTTGCTAGCCTCTGTAGGTTCACACATTGGCAGCCTATAGACCAAATCGCACAACCCCATGTAACCCATGCAATATTTCACAGGAATGGGGTTGCTTTCAATGAAAATTTTCTCAAACATATCGGCCAAATGATCATTCAGCCTCCCGGCCTCTTCAAAATTTCCGCCAAGTGCATAGTCCACCATCTCGCTTATTTTATCCGGAACAATGTTTGATGCTACAGAAATGACACCATCGCCGCCCGCTTTAATAAGATCCAAAGTCATGCCGTCATCGCCGCAAAGAACAGTGAAATCATCAGGTCTGCGCGCGATTACTTCTTTCATTTGATCCAAATCTCCGCTGGCCTCTTTCACGCCGACAATAGAAGGATGTTCCGCTATAGCCATTAAAGTATCGGTATCGATATTTATGCCGGTTCGGCCTTTGATATTGTAAACAATTACGGGCAGCCCCACATCCGCCACGGCACGAAAGTGCCGCCTGAGCCCTTCAGGTGTCGGTTTGTTATAATAAGGAGACACAACCAGACAACAATCGGCGCCGGCCTTTTTGGACGCTTCCGTATATTTTACGGCATCACGAGTGCAGTTGCTTCCGGTTCCCGGCATCACCATTATTTTGCCGGCCGCCGCCTTCACAACTATTTCAAAAATACGGCAATCCTCTTCATAAGTGGTTGTCGGCGATTCGCCCGTTGTGCCAACGGGCACCACCCCCGTCACGCCACCGGCAATTTGTCTTTCCACCAGCGCTATCAGCGCCGCTTCATCCAATGATCCATCTTGTTTGAACGGTGTAACCAGCGCAGTCCAGGTCCCCGCATATTTTCTTTTTTCCATAATGTGCTTCAGTTATTTACAAATTTTTTCATTACATTCCTTATCTTTTGGGCATAATTCTCATATTCACGCACTTTCTCACTGTTTCCCGCCAACTCTGCCACAGCGGAAACATTCTCTAAAATTTTAGGAAAATCGATAGTATGCTTGAAAAATAATCTAAACAACTCTCTATTCTCCATATCGTAATTTTCAATCACGAAAGCATCCTTCCAATAAGGCGATATTTCTAAAAATTCCTCATATACCTCTAAAGATTTACTATATTTTCCCTGATCTGCCAACACTTTTGCCCAGTGAATTAGATAATCGGGATTTTTAGGTGCCTTTTGATTTGCGCTTTCAAAAAAATCAGAGGCTAAGTTATTGTCATTTAACAGATTATAGAATTTCCCTTTTAAAAAGAGAATTTGGCTAAAATTACTTCCCAATAAATTTTCAGCCCCCTCTAAGTAAAATTCAGCCTGAATTGTTAAAATATTTTTATAATAACCATCATCAGTATTTTTAGCGGCAATCATGGCATACTCGGCGGCTCGCAAAAAATAATGAGCCTCACGAGGATTATAAACTACCGCCTTTTTGAATTCTTCCAGGGCATAAAAGTGCAATAAGCCGGATGAGTACAAATTGGCTTTGGCAAAGTGATAATCTGCAATTAGTGGATTAATGCCGGTAAATATCGACAAGCCGATTAACAATACGATAAAAAACCGACACAACAATTTTTTGCATGATATTTTGACCATGGATTTTTCTCCACTAAAAACCACTATCACGGCAGCCAACGCCCACCAAAGAACATTATTTGTAGTGGCTGAAAATCCGAAAATATTGCTTACAAAAAGGCCGATAAAGGCCGCCAACACGCCTATTATCAGAGGATCCGTCATTTTTTTTACCGCCAGATGAATGAGCATCGCAAAGAAAATCAAATAAGAAATTAGCCCTAGCAGTCCTATAGAAGACAATACATCCAGAATTTCATTGTGAGCACGATCCGCCACTTTTCTGAAGGCCTCGATTCGCAGAAGTTTTGTTGGTGTATATTTCGTAAATGATTCAGCGAAAACTTCTTGCCCGTATCCCAGTAGTGGTCTGTCCAGAAATTGCTGCACGGCGGCCGGCCATATGGCAAAACGCGGCTCGGAATTTATTAAATCGTTGGTTATTACCAATCGTCTTAAAAACGCATTAGAGTGAATTGTCTGACTTGTTGGATAAAGATTTATTAGCAAAACGGTACAAACAGCCATGATAGGAAAAACAGCCAACGCACGCTTATAATAAATGGAAGCAAAAACGGACATTGCAAAAAGCCCAATATAAGCTTCTCTACTGCGTGTTAGGAAAATGGCTACCAAAATTAACAAAGCTGAAAATCCCCAAAATGCCTTTCGCGAAAATGATTTATTTTCAAAAAAATCAATCATTACAAAAGGAAACATCATTAACAGATAACTTGCCAAAAAATTTGGATGGCCCAATGTCCCGATAGCTATACGTCCTTTTAGAACATCTGTTTCCCAGTAACTTGTCAAAAATGATAAGAAATTTTGGAGTATGGCGATTGAGGCTACAAATACAGCCGCGTAACAACAGCACTTTATAAATTTTCGTGCGTCTTCTTTATCAAAAAAGCTTATAAAAAGTAAAAAGAAAACAATATAATGAAGCAACTGTAAAACCCCTTGCTGTCTTTCATAAGAGCCCCAAAAACTGACATGGGGGGCAATTGAAAACGCCAGAGCCAAAAGATTAATGAATACAAAAAGGATTAAAGCGATCCACAGTTTTTTATCTATTTTAAGCCAATTAAAATGACCTATTCGTAAGTAATTAAATAAAAACAAAACAGCGGCAAGCAAAGTTAAAATCCTGAA
>Ga0065182_1001214_pt1 | contig 10856 bp, 9 predicted proteins | sample CryGey02umfilter_2_FD_59208 | JGI IMG/M metagenome (GOLD analysis project Ga0065182, IMG submission 59208) | Groundwater microbial communities from aquifer in Utah, USA - Crystal Geyser 4/10/14 0.2 um filter (version 2) (version 2) | ecosystem: Environmental > Aquatic > Deep subsurface >...
GCTTGCCAACTGTCTCACATATCTCAGTTGGAATGGTCTAGGTTTTGGGGTACTGGACAGTATTGAACCTCCACAGAGGCTTGCAGGTGCGATGTTAATCAGCTATAATTGGATATAAAGGAAATAGCCAATTATGCAAAGATTCAACGACCGTATAGAAAAACTTTCACTGACAACCGTTTCTCGATTGTCCCAGATTGATGGGTTAAATGGCCAATGGATTGGTGGGGCGAATTTAAGCCCGCAAGCTCTAAGTCGACTCAAGCGTTCCGTACTAGTTACGTCTACTGGTGCCTCAACTCGTATTGAGGGAGCCAAACTGTCTGATGCCGAGGTAGAAAAGCTGATGCGCGGATTATCAACCCAAAAACTAGTTGAAAGGGACGCTCAAGAAGTGCGCGGTTACTTCGAATTGCTGCAAGCAGTATTTGATTCATACAGTACGATTCGTTTTTCAGAGAATATGATCAAGCAACTTCACGCTGAGCTGTTGAAATATACTGATAAGGATGAGCGCCACAGGGGCGATTACAAGCATTTTGAAAACCGGGTCGAAATGAAAGACGTCAGCGGTAAAGTTTTGAGTGTTCTTTTTGAAACTACACCTGCTTATTTGACTGCAAAAGAAATGAGCGAGCTGATTACTTGGACAAAAGATGCGTTTGAACATAAAAGCTACCATCCACTACTTGTTATAGCTAACTTTGTGGTTGAATTTTTAAAAATCCATCCTTTTTTGGATGGCAACGGCCGTTTGAGCCGCGTGTTGACCAATTTACTCATGCTGCAGGCTGGCTATGGATACATGCCATACGTTTCGCACGAGAAGCTGATTGAAGATAACAAAACAGAATATTATGTTGCCTTGCGCCAAGCCCAAACAACCTTTAGGACTGAAGGTGAAACTATAGCGCCGTGGACAACATTCTTTTTGCCTGTCTTGCAAGAACAAGCCGTGCAGGCCATAAAACTGTTGTCCGGCGAAAGCGTCGATAATTTGTTATCGCCCAACCAATTGGCCGTATGGGAGTATATTAAATCCACTGATGGAGATACTTCTGTGCAAGAAATTACCGATGCGACTAAAGTTGCACGACCTACGGTAAGGCAGTCAATTGAGCGCTTGCTAGAGCTTAAAAAAATACAGCGCATTGGGTTAGGCAGAGCAACTCGCTACCGGAAGCTCTAAAGTTATGCAGCCCAAAGACAAGATCAAACTTTATAGGTCTTTGTTTCGAGGACGTGATGATGTGTTCGCCAGAAGATGGGATAAAACTGGCGGCTATTTCCCAGATTACACGTTTAACTGGGATGAATTTAACGCCCATAAAGCCAGTGGCGGCACGATAAAGGATTTCAAAAACAAGCAGCTTACGCCGCTAACTGACGATGTTGTGCTTAAACACCTTAGTGGTCAGATAACCATAACCAGGATTCCATTGCTAAAGATGGCTTCGGTAATCTTATTGCTTTGCCATTTCAGGGCCAGTCAGTTCGTGACGGCAACACAGTATTCGTCAATCCCAGCACAGGGACACCTTTTGATGACCAGTTTGAAATCCTGAAAACCGCCAGACGCCACTCAGACCGGGAACTTGATGCAGCGTACGACAAAGCAATAGGCAACAAAATTGATGTAGCAACCGGTACTACCAAGAACAAAAAACTAAAAATTTCTGTTGGTCAAAATATCACCCTAAACAAATCCCAAATGAATGGTGTGCTCATCGGTTACTTAAAAGAAGAACTGAACTTCCTTAATACTGAGTATTTAACCAAGAAGCGGCTCGGTATGTCGCTATATCAGGTGCAAAAATATTTCCGTCTGATCGACGAATCCAATAAAACCATCTCACTGCCTCGCGGCTTCCTCTCCAGATTACTAAAATTCCTGTACGAAAACGATATAAAGTATGAAATCAGTTTCGTAACACCAAAATTGCCCAGCACCAAGTTCAAAAGCAATGTAAAGCTAACAGATCAACAAGAACAGATCGTAGCGGCTGCTCTGGCTGAAAAGCAGGAAGTTATTGTGGCCCCGCCTGGCAGCGGCAAAACCATGATGGGCATGGAGCTTATTGCCAGGCATCAGAAACCGGCTTTGGTGCTCGTGCACCGTAAGCAGCTGCTTGATCAATGGGTTGACCGTGTCCAAACCTATCTCAACATTCCCAAAGCTCATATTGGCCGTTTCTCAGGTGTTAAGAAAACTGTCGGCAAAGAAATTACTATTGGATTATTACAGAGCTTTGCTCGATCCAAAGACCTTGCTGATTACAGAGACAAATTCGGCACTATTATCATCGATGAGTGTCACCATATTCCTGCGAAGACGTTTCGTGAGGTAATCGCCAATCTCAATCCGGAATTCCTGTATGGCCTGACAGCGACGCCCGAGCGAAAACACAATGACGAGCAACTGATCTATGTCTACATAGGCGATATCATTGCGAATATGGCCGATTTTACCGAAGTCGATGAGCCTGCTGCTCACAAAAAGTTCGATGTATTTATTCGAGAAACGAGCCTCAACGTCCCTTTCAATTGGAAAACTGATCATTTTGATCTCATTGCCAAGATTATTAATTGTGACACTAGCCGGAATGAATTGGTGGTCAAGGATATTCTCGAGCAAGTTGCCTTGAGAAGAAAGATATTGGTGCTTAGTGAACGCAAAGAGCATCTAAAAATTCTTGAGCTGTATCTGAAGGGTCAATGTGAAACGCTGGTGTTCACTGGTGACGATTCAGTTGCGAGCCGCTCTTCAAAAATGAAGCAGATTACTGACGGGCATTACCAGGTCTTGCTGGCAACCGGACAAATCTTTGGCGAGGGCATGCATATTGAAAACATCGAGGCTCTGCTATTGGCTTTCCCGTTTGCCTTTGAAGGCAAACTGACGCAATACGTTGGCAGGCTGATGCATAGTTCTAGCCCGAAAGTTTTGATTGACTACCATGATAAGCAAATCGCATTCCTCGACCGGCAATTTAAGAGGCGTGAGCGGGTATATAAGAAGTTCTAGGAGGGATGAGGGATTCGAACCAATTCACCTCTTTTAAGAAGTCTTTACAAAAATAGTAGACCGTGTCATAGCAGTACGGTCTACCTCAGTTAAATAGCTGCTGGCTGGGGATGAGGGATTCGAACCCCCGATCGCGGAACCAGAATCCGCTGCCTTACCACTTGGCCAATCCCCATTACAGGGGTTGATTATAGCGAAAGTTGCGCCGAATGGCCAGGCATTGTTATAGTAGGTAACATTAACAATTTAGATATACAGAGTGCGGAGAGAGAACTAGCTCGCTGACCCGCCGGCAACCTGCTCATTAGGAGCGTTGGTGCCACGTCTAGTCCCGGTAGCGGGAAAAGATATCGTTGGAACGCCGTATCCTTTCCTTATACCTTAACGAAAGGATATTTTTTATGCAGGACGACAAAAGCAACATCGTAGATTTCTTTACCAGTGAATCAGTCTGTGCCGGACACCCCGACAAGATTTGTGACGGCATCAGCGATGCCATTTTGGACGCCGCCCTGGCTCAGGATCTCAACAGCCGAACCGGTATCGAAACCGTGGCCGGCGCTAACAAAATTGCGCTGTTCGGTGAGATTAAGACAGCATCTGATATCAATTTTGAGCACGTTGTTAAAGAAAAGATCAATCAGCTGGGCTACAACGTTAAGGAGTGGGGCTTTAGCACCGAGTCGGAATTCAGCAACGACATCCACCAACAGTCACCGGAGATCGCCATGGGCGTTGACCAAGACGGTGCCGGCGATCAGGGCATGATGTTTGGCTTTGCCTGCACCGAAACGCCGGAGCTGATGCCGCTACCGATTGCCATAGCCCACGCCTTGGCTCGCCGCATCGATGCCGCCCGCGAAAGCAAAGAACTGGCCTGGTTGCGCCCAGATGGCAAGGCCCAGGTAACGGTCCGCTACGAAGCCGGCAAACCTGTCGGCATCGAAAAGCTGGTGCTGGCCGTGGCTCACAGCGAAGACGTTACCGCCGAGCAGGTTCACAAAGAAGCCGTCGAGCAAATTGTTAAACCGGTCTTAGAACATTATAAATTTGAAGTCCCCACCGAAGCCAACATCACCATCAACGGCACCGGCCTGTGGCACATTCCCGGCCCGGAATCAGATGCCGGCTTAACCGGCCGCAAAATCGTGGTTGATACCTACGGGGGCTACGCTCGGGTTGGCGGCGGCGCCTTTAGTGGCAAGGATCCCAGCAAGGTCGATCGTTCCGGCGCCTATGCGGCTCGCTACATCGCCAAGAACATCGTTAACGCCGGTTTGGCCACTAAGTGCGAAGTCGGCTTAGCCTATGTGATCGGCCAGCCCAAGCCGCTGATGCAAACGATTGATACTTTTGGCACTGGCACCGTCAGTCAGGCCGAGTTGCATGCCTACAAAGACAAGCTGATCGACACCTCGGTGCGCGGTATTTGCGAGACTCTAGACCTCAAGCGCCCCATTTACTCCCAAACCAGCGCCTACGGCCACTTCGGCAACGCCGACTTCCCTTGGGAACAACTAGTAAAATAGCCCGCTAGGGTTTAAGAGCAGCAGGTTCTGAGCGCTTGATGCCGAGCGCGATAACTGCGGCCATCAAAGCCACGTGCTCATCGGCCAAGTGACCTACTTTTTGGTCTTTGATAGCCTTGATGTTGATAATATCCATATCGTGGCCAAAGCGATATTTGAGCAGGTTGTCGGCCGTCTGGCGAGTTAAGCCACTGTTTTCAGCCAAGGCCACAGTGACCGGCACATGATTGTGAAGCAAGTTTTCAATGTCGATTAGCGTATAGCTGGACTCAGGATCACTCGACAACCCCTTCATATAAGATATTTTTGACATGCCTTTCAGCATACGCCCGACCATTTTAAGTTCGTTGCCGTGGGCATTTATCTCGCGGTGCAGGGCAGGCTCTGGTATGCGGGCGTAGTCCTCCGGGTCTTTATCGGACGGTTCACCAACGACCTTCTTAATCGTAAAACGAGCCGCCAAATCGACCAGTCCTTGAGGGCCGAGTATCAGTTCTTGGGCAGTAACTGAGATAACCGACATATCGTCGCTCATTAAAGCAACTTCGCTGGCGCTGGCGATGGCGTTGTGCGCGCCCAGGGAAGCGCCGTGAATATGTAGTTTTGACAGGCGGCTTTCGGATTTTAGCCCATGTACTATGTCTTGGGCGTGAGCGACGGCTTTTTCAAGTATGTTAATCGCCGGAGCGAAGTCGCCCTTCCAGAATTGGGCACGATCTTTTAGATCATAAGCCGTCAGCGTCAAGGGGCTAAAAATGGTCAGCACCGGCATGCCTTTGCCTGTTGCCCGTAGTAACTCGCTCGTTGAGGCTGACTTAGTCATTTGGTTCCAGCTATTTGGCTGGCCGCGCTGTTTGTCAATAAAATTAGGCTCTGCTTTGCTCAAATACCGGCTTATTGCCACGGGATCGCTTTGCGGCGGCCCGTCCGAAAAGGGTGCCCACATAACCAGCATTTCTTCGTTCCAGTAGTCAACGTGTTCATAAAGCAGCGAGCAGTGTACCTTGCCGCCCATGCCGCTGGGAAAGCTGAAACAGCTGTTGGCCAGCTTTCGTAAGTAAGACGCACCCCTATCAAACCTCAGCTCGTCAATATATGCCTCATCGGTTTTGTAAAACCCGGCGTATAGTTCCGGCATAGCCTGTTCCAGCTCTGGTGTCCAGAACAAGGAACGGGTCATTTTTTCAGTGTCAACCAGCAGGCTTTCAGGCGTAGACATAAGCCTTATAATACCATGTTTACACTAAATAGTAAAGTCTAGCCGATGTCGCGGCGGCGGAAGCCCAAATAAGCCAAAATACTCATAACAAGGAGTGTGCCAATCAGGTAAAGATTCAAACCTTGCACGGCCTGACCCAGCATGACTTTGTCGGGGGCAAAATAGTGGTAAGGGGCGAACTTGGCGGGCACATGCAGCCAGTCTGTCAGGGCGCTTAAAGATGCGATCAGGTAGCCACCGAAACTGACGAAGACCGCCAGGGTGCTGGCCGCCCGGCGCGTCAGACTGCTGGCGGCTTGCAGGCCGAACGATATCAGTCCGAAACTGAGCGAGAATATGGCGGTATAGGCGGCAGCGATGGCCAGGCGGGATGTGGCAATGTGTAATCCGAACAAAGGCGCCAATAAGCTGATCACTGCCAGAGTCACGCCGCCGATAATCATAAACTCCAACACCAGGTCGGCGGCTTTGGCCAACAGTAGGCGGCCTCGACTGATCGGCCGGGCGAGCAGCAGCTCAATAGTCTGATCCTCCTCGTCGCGGCCCAACAGACTGCCGGCGCGGGTGATAGCCAGAATGATCCACAGGATCGGCAACGTGATGTAGAACAGCTGGGAATTCAGGAAGGACACCGGGTCGGCCACGTTGATGCGCTCTGCGCCGCCGGTCTTAAGCTGGCGCAAGCCCGCCGGTAGCTGGTTAAAGACCTGGTTGAACTGGTTGGCCTGGTCGCGGATCGGCGGGTAGAGCGCCAGGATGCCGATGCTCAATACCACACTGCCGATAGTCCACCATAAGATGGCACTGCGGCGTTGCTTGAGCTCCCAAAGCAGGGTAGTGATCATGTTGCGCTCCCGTAGAACTCCAGGAACTCATCTTCCAGGTTTAGTTGCTGGGTGGTCAGCTCGCGGACGTCAAAGCCGGCGATTGACTGGAGCGCTGAGGGTAGTTTACCGGTGGCCTGCACCAGCACGGTCACATCACCTTCTTTGGACAAGAACTTAAGGTGCGGTGCTTTCTTGAGTTTAGCCACCTCGCCGATACTGCCCAACACCAGCCGGAAAACCGGTTTGCCGAGGCCGGTGTTGCCGCTTATAGCCTGCTCGTGTATCAGGCGCCCCTGCTTGATGATGCCCACCCGGTCGCTGATCCGTTGGGCCTCAGCCAGGTTGTGGCTGCTTATCAGCAAGGCGGCACCGCGCCGCCGGGCTTCTGACATGGTGTCGTAAAAGGCTTCCTGCATCAGCGGATCCAGGCCGCTGGTGGGCTCGTCCAGTATCAATACTTCAGGTTGGTGCATAAAAGCCTGCAATATGCCGATCTTCTGCCGATTTCCCTTGCTGAGACTGCCGGTTGGCTTGTCCAGGTCGGCATGAAAGCGCTTCTCGAGCTTATGCCGGTAGGCGGGGTCGGTTGCGCCCTGTAGCTTAAACAGGTAGTCCAATAATTCCCGGCCGGTAGTCTTTTTGTACAGTGCCACGTCGCCCGACAAATACCCCACATGGCGCTTGAGCTCAACACTATCATTAACGATATCCTTGCCCAGGATTGTGGCCGTGCCTTCTGTGGGCTGAATGAAGTTCATAAGAGTGCGGATGGCCGTGCTCTTGCCGGCGCCGTTGGGGCCGATGAAGCCATAGACCTCGCCGGCCTCGACCTTGAGATCGAGGTCCTTCAGGGCGAAGAAATCTGTGCCTCTGTAGCGCTTGCTGAGTTTTTGACAGTCGATGACGGCGTTCATACCGATAGTATAGTCCAAGACACTCCACTTGACTTTGCAGGGGTATCTGGTTACCATAAGCGGATAAATAAGCTTAAGGATAAACATGCAAATACATAAAATATTAAGTGCCACCGCCCTGAGCCTGCTGGTGGTAATCAGTCTGACAGCTCGCGCACCGGTCTTGGCCGAAGATACCACTCCAACTACCGACACCCCGACAACGTCAACAACTAAGGCCGATCGGGCCGCCGAGCGTAAAGCTCAACTGGCCGCCAATGCTGAACAGCGTCAAGAAGACCGCACAGCCAAAAAAACCGAGACCAGGCAAAAGGTCTGCGAAGCTCACAAGCAAGGCCTGACCACTAAGTTCAGCCACATCGTTACCAATAGCCAGCGCATCCAGGATCGGATTAGTGGCGTTCTCGACAAGACCCTGGCCTATCAGCAAGCAAACAATCTCCAGCCAGCCAACTTTGACAGCCTGGTTTCTGCCGCTCAAACCGCCAAGACAACTTCGGCTGACTCAATCACCGCGCTTAAAGCCGTAACGCCTTCGCTGGACTGTAACAATACTTCTGTCGCCAGCGACGTGAGAGCCTTCAAAACTGCCGCCGTCGCCACCCGCGACAACCTCAAGGCCTACCGTGCTACAGTAAAGGCCGTACTAAAGTCCCTGGAAACCACCAAACAAGCCACCACGGAGGTTAAACAATAATGAAACTTTTACCCAATCAACAAGGTAGCGGTCAGCTGGTAATCTTTGTAGCCCTTGCCGTAATTGCCGCCGTGTCTGTGGTCGGCTATCGGATTGTCAAAAGTGACGAAGCCAAGACCAGCACGGTGTCGTCCTCAACCAGATCAGTCGCTGTGCCAAAAACCATCAAATCTACTACCGACCTGCAAAAAGCCGGCAACGCTCTGGACAACACCCCCATCGAGAGTAGCGTCAACCCCAGCGACCTCGACATCGATATCAACGCCCTTTAGGCAGAGTATTGCGCAAGTGCATTGGCACCGGCTCTTCGGGGCGGTCTTTGGCGGCTGCCTTGGCGGCATACATGGTGTCTGATACTTCGCGGGACTTGGGTGCTTTGGCCATCACGGTGGCGCAGTGAAACAGATTATATTCGGCCTCCGGCAGGCCGATGCGTTCCACGGCCAGAAAGGTCGATACCGCCAGGTTGAGGGCGGCCGGGGCGGCAATGCCAATGTCCTCAGAAGCAAAAATCACCATCCGGCGGGCGATAAACTTGGGATCCTCGCCGGCCTGCAGCATGCGCGCCAGGTAGTACAGGGCGGCGGTGGCGTCACTGGCGCGCATCGACTTAATAAAGGCGCTGATGATGTTGTAGTGGTACTCACCCTTTTTGTCGTAACCGGGCAGGCGAGCCTGGGCGGCGGTTTCAATGACCTGGGGAGTAATAGTTTTACTGCCGGCCAACTGAACGGCCAACTCTAAATTACCCAGCGCCACGCGGGCGTCGCCGCCGGACAGTTCGGCTAGTAAATCAATGCTTTTGGCCGGCAGGCGCTTGGCCGATAACTTTTCGGCTTTGGCGGCTTTTTTGATTATGGACAGGATTTCGTCTTTGGTGAGGGGTTCCAGCACCAGCACCCGGGAGCGTGATAACAGGGGGTTAATCACCTCAAAACTGGGGTTTTCGGTGGTAGCGCCGATCAGCGTGATAGTGCCGTCCTCGACATGCGGCAAAAAGGCGTCTTGCTGGGCTTTGTTAAAGCGGTGGATCTCATCTACGAACAGGATGGTCTGCATGGCCAGGCGGCGATTCTGGGCGGCTCGCTCAATCACCTTCATCACATCGGCCTTACCGGCGGTGACGGCACTGAGTTCCACAAACTCGGCGCCGGTTTCACGGGCAATAATCCGGGCCAGGGTGGTTTTGCCGCTACCCGGCGGGCCCCACAGGATCAGGCTGGTCGGCTGTTTGTTTTCAATAATCTCGCTGATAATCTTGCCGGCGCCCACCAAATGAGCCTGCCCAACGATGTCGCTGAGAGATTCCGGTCGCTGCCGCTCCGCCAAAGGTCTGCTATCCATACATCTATTATACCTGCTAAAGGGTTTGCTCGTTGACACCTAGGCATTATCGTGCTAATGTAAGAGTAATTGTTTTAAATGAACCCGGGTCTGAACGACAGAAAGATTACTCGATTTCATTGCTAGGCAATACGAGTTAATCAATCTAAGTACAACGTACAGAAATACAGGTTCATTTTTTAATGGCTTCATACAAATATTCAGTTTACAATTCAGCAAAACGTAATAATAACCGACGCGGTGGCGGTGGTGGCGGTTCGCGGGGCGGCAAGCGCGGCGATTATATCGACCCCAGCCGTTATGTAGCCGTAGCCAAGCCTACCCAGGCGGCCGACTACCAGCCAACGCACCGCTTCGCCGACTTTGCTGTCGACGACATCATCCAGCGCAACCTCACGGCCAAGGGCTTTGATATGCCCACGCCAATCCAGGATCAGACGATTCCTTTGGCGCTGGAAGGCAAGGACATCATCGGTATTGCCAACACCGGCACCGGCAAAACGGCAGCCTTCGCCGTACCGGTTATTAACGGCTTAATTAGCCGCCAGAACGCCAAGGCGCTGATCGTAGCGCCTACCCGCGAACTGGCCCGGCAAATCGAAGAAGAATGCCGCAGTATCGGCAAGGGCGGCGGCTTTAGCGGCGCCATTCTGATCGGCGGCACCGGCATGGGCACCCAACTGCGCGACCTGCGCAACCGGCCCCGCCTGGTTATCGGCACTCCCGGCCGCATCAAAGACCACTTAGAGCGCGGCACGCTGAACCTCGAAAACTTCAACATCGTAGTTCTAGACGAGGTCGACCGCATGCTCGACATGGGCTTCCTACCCGACGTCAGCTACCTGCTCAAGAAATTAGCGCCGGTTCGCCAGTCGTTCTTCTTTTCGGCCACCATGGAAGCCCGCGTTCAGGGTCTGATCCGCAACTTTTCTAACGAACCGGTCGAAGTATCGGTTAAGAGCGGCGAATCCAGCGACCACGTCAACCAAGATGTTGTCCGTTACGCCGGCCCGCACGACAAAATGGACAAATTACACAACCTGCTGTTAAAAGACGAAGTTCACAAGGTGATCGTTTTTGACGAAACCCAGCGCAGTGTGGAACGCCTCAGCAACGAGCTGGTAGCCCGCGGCTTTTCGGCCGATGCCATTCACGGCGGTAAAACCCAGGGTCAGCGCCAGCGCGCCCTGGACAGCTTTAAGGCCAGCAAAACCAAGATCCTGGTCGCCACCGACGTTGCCGCCCGCGGCATCGACGTTGCCGACATTACCCACGTCATTAACTATACCCAGCCCCAGACC
>Ga0065182_1001228_pt1 | contig 10813 bp, 8 predicted proteins | sample CryGey02umfilter_2_FD_59208 | JGI IMG/M metagenome (GOLD analysis project Ga0065182, IMG submission 59208) | Groundwater microbial communities from aquifer in Utah, USA - Crystal Geyser 4/10/14 0.2 um filter (version 2) (version 2) | ecosystem: Environmental > Aquatic > Deep subsurface >...
TATGATTTTCAAGATTTTCGCTCATAGGAAGTTTTTATTTTTGTTCCCTTAATTATACCTTAAATTTACCCTGAGATCAAGGCGTACCACTCAGCTTCGTTTAAGATCGGCACTCCTAATTTCTCAGCCTTATCATACTTGGAACCCGCGCTTTCACCTGCCACTACATAATCGGTTTGAGCGCTGACGGATCCACTCACATGCCCTCCATGAGCTTTGATCACTGCCTTGATTTCATCACGCGGCTTGGAGAGCGTGCCTGTCACCACAAACGTTTTTCCCGCGAGTGTTTGTGGAATAGTGGCCTTGGCACTGGAAGTGAACTGAATGCCGTGGTGTTCAAGTTTTTCAAGTAAGTGAAGGTGATCTACATTGTTGAACCAATCATAAATGGACTGACCACCATTTTCCCCAATGCCTTCACTGTCCGCCCATTCTTCCACTGATATTTTTTTGGCAATTTCTCCCACCATTATAGGCTTTAATCCATTCTGTGAACACTTTTTTTGTTCTACATAATCCGCCACCAACTCACTGGATTGCTCTCCAATGTGGCGAATTCCCAACCCAAAAATAAACCTGGGGAGGCTCACCTGCCGCGCACTTCTAATGGCTTCCACTAATTTTGACGCGCGTTTTTCTTTGAACAAATCCAATGTTAAAAAATCATCTTCCGTGAGAGTGAACAGATCACCGCCGTCTTGTGCCAAGCCAGCCTCAAGCAATTGATCAATTATTTTTTCACCCAGTCCATCAATGTTAAAAGCTCCGCGCGACACAAAATGAATCAATCGCTCACGTTCTACGGCAAAACAGTTTGGATTGGTGCAACGCGTAATGGCCTCGCCTTCCGGGCGCGCTACCAAACCCTCGCAGACCGGACAGTGTGTGGGGAAAATGAAATCACGCTCCTCCCCGGTACGTAAATCAATGAGTACTTCCACGACCTCGGGAATGATGTCACCTGCTTTTTGAATGATCACTGAATCTCCAATCTTAACGTCTTTGCGGCGAATTTCATCTTCATTGTGGAGTGTGGCGCGCGAAACCATGCTTCCATCCACAAATGTTGGTTCCAAATGCGCCACAGGAGTGAGCGCCCCGGTTCGTCCGACTTGCACCACAATATCAAGCACGCGGCTGGTGGCTTGCTCGGCTGGGAATTTATAAGCAATGGCAAACCGCGGGGCTTTGCCGGTGAATCCCAATTTCCGATGTTGATCCAAATCATTCACTTTGATCACAATTCCATCAATATCATATGCTTGATTTTTGCGCTGATCCGTCCAGTCATGACAAAATTTACCCACGGCTTCGATCGTGGGTACTTGTTCAAAATTTTTATTCACTTTTAACCCCAGCGCCATCAGTGTTTCTAGCAATTCCTGCTGTGTATTTGGTTGATGGGGCAAGTTGTTTTCTCCCAAAGAATAAAAAAACATATCCAAATCGCGTTCAGATGCCACATTTGGATCCAATTGACGAACGGTTCCGGCAGCAGCATTACGTGGATTCACAAACTCCCCTTTTAATTTTTCGAAACTTTTTTTGGGCATGAACACCTCCCCCGATACTTCCGCATCCACCGGCTCTCTGAGTACGAGCGGAACGCTTTTAATGGTACGCACGGTGTGAGTGATGTCCTCACCTTCACCCCCATTTCCGCGAGTCAATGCTTTTGTGAGCTGGCCTTTTTCATACCACAACGTCACATTGAGGCCATCGATTTTAAGCTCACATACAAATTCAACTTTTTCATTGGGAAGCAATTTAGCCAATCGCATTCCCCAGTCATTCACTTCTTCTTTGGAAAAAGCGTCTTGAAGACTCCATTTTCGCGTCTTATGCTTAACTTTTTTAAAACGACCGGACAGCACACTTCCCACACGTTTGGTAGGAGAATCATCAGTTACCAAATCCTGAAATTGCGCTTCTAGATCAATCAATTCGCGCTTGAGTGAATCGCGCACGGCTTCGGAAACCAGAGACTCATCCAGCACAAAATAATGGTGATTGAGCTCACGAATTTTTTCCCTCAATTTTTCAATCCGCGCTTTGGCTTGGTCGTGAGAAACCATTTTGGGTTGTTAAATACATTCCTTTCTGGTATACTTTGATGATAGATTGAACCTCGTAGGATGTAAAGTTTGCCCATGAACCATTCCTCTCAACTTCCAGCCAAGTATAATCCGCTCTATGATCCGGCCACTGACAATGTGCCCATTGCAGCGGATACGCAAACCATGCTCAATACACCGCTTGCGGATAGTTCCGGATTTGACCCTCAAGATGAGGCTTTTGTAAAAGATGTGATTGCTAAATTTGATTCCGGTCTGATCAATCGCCATTCGCCCAGCTCACTCATCAATCCACAAATGTATGAGAATCTTGAACAAGCTCAAAAAGGGAAAGCAGACCAAAATGCCTTTAATATCCTTGCTCGTCTTCGAGAAATTTATGACCTGTGGAAATTGAATCCCGTACCTACGTTTCAGCTTACAAATCAAATTCATGCCATCCGGCTCACCAAGGAACGCTTGGAAGAAGAGCTGGGGGATATTTATATTGTTTAGGTTAAACACAAAAATAGACAAAAATTATGGAAAAATTATCTCCGTTCAATAAAGAAAAAGATCTGAGTAAAATCGCTGAAAATGGCGAGGCTTTTGATGAACTCCTTGATGCCCAAATTTCTCCTAAAAATCACTCTAAAGAAGCAATAATGGCAGTGCTAAACATACAACCTCTTAAACGAGCTATTGTTAATTTAAAGCCGGAACTTTTGAAAAAATTTACAGAAGCGCTTCCCGGTGCATTTCAAGCAGTGAATGCATTAGAATTTTCTAAACCGGAGTATGCCGCACAAGAATATGCGGATACGATTCGCCTTGTTTATAAAAATGTTATCCAAGAATACACGGGAGAAACTCTTGATGCTCTAAAAGAGAGTGAAGATGCTCGCTTTGAAGTGGCGCTTCGGGATTTACTCAATGCACCATGGGAAAAAGATGAAAAGACAATGCCAAATCCCAGTTTTTATCTAGACTGGGTCGGTTCATTGTATACTCAATTTGAGGATGCCCGAACAATAGAGAATCCAGATAATTTTAACTGGCAAACTTATGACGAGTTTACTGGTGAACAAGGCTATACAGATCCCTATGTAAAAATTGATGACTATGTTCAAGGCACTGGAGGAGATCTTGGGCGCCTAGCTCAATCCGTTGGTACTGGAATAGTCGAAGTGGGGGCGGGAGTTATAGATACAGTTCAAGCAAATATCGATGGCACTCTGAGTTCTACTTTAATTAGTACTAAACTTAATACATATGCAAATAAAGATATTGCTAAGGATTTAACTGGAGGCCTTGAGGATGTTGAGGAACTTTTTGACTCTTTCTTACCAGGTACTATCCATTTATTTTTGCCACTGTTAGATGAAAAATTTGATGTACTTAAAAAGCAAACGCCGCCAGCTACCTCGCTTGATTATGCTATTGCCATTAAAACCGCTTTGCTTGAATCAATGCGAGCAAAGATTGAAGAAGAGCGTAAGGCTCTCAAACGTGGAGATCCAAAGTTCCGTAAATGGGGGGTCATTTTAATCGCACTGAAGGATGAAAATCTCCCCGCTGGCATGTTGCCAACACCTGAAAACTTTCGAACCTGGAGAAAATATGTGTTTGATTCTACCAAGGCTCCACTTGGCTATGTGGAGTATGCAAAAGAACAAACATTGGATTTGGATGGCGAAAATTTTGCAGATCCTTTTAGCAATGTCGCCCCCGAAGCTCCCACACCTCCCGCTGTTGCACCTGCAGATGCCCCGGCCACTGCTGAGGCTGGAACAGACGCAGACGCAACCCCTGGGGTTGACACCCCACCTCCGGCCCAAGAAACAACTTCTGCATTGACTAAAGAAGCCGTTACCGCTCATATCGCCACACAAGTGGATGGAGTGGCCCCACTGAAAGATTTAAAAATTGAAGAGATTGATGACCAAGTGTTCATTACTTATGCTTTTCGTGGAGCAAAAGAACATATAGAAAAATTTCCTACGCTTGATTCAATCACCATCTGGAAAAATGAGGTCGATAGTAAGGCTTATAAAGATGGCAAAGTGGAGTTTGGGAAAGAAATGGCTCATGCCATTGAGTTGGCCGGTGCAGGTGGAGCCATCGGAGCCGTACTGGGTGTTTTATGGAAAATGCTAACTGAGGGAGGCTTTTTATCAAGCTTTTTCAGTAAAGATAAAAAAGAAGCAAAAGAAAAAAAAGGGTATGAAAAATTGGATGATTTGCTTAAAGCGCGCTTTGGCTTGGATATTGAAGGAAATGAAGCTCACAAACAATTTTGGGAAAGTGTAAAAAGTATTCCCATGGCTGAACTTGATCTTTTTGTAAAAGGCGATCCCAAAAATAAAGTGCCGGCAGAGAACAAAACAAGACTTGAAAAATTCAAAACTCATCTGGATGGAAATTGGGTTAAATTTAAAAATGAAGTTCTCAACACTGATATTGATGGTAAAGGGACTGGCAGTGATCAACTTGCTTCTGAGAAAATCAAGTCTAAAGTTACGATCTTCAACTATATCAAAGGACGAAGAAAACAGTGGCCCAATGAATAATTTTACGCTACACTTTACTTAACTAATTTAATCTCATGGACCCTCAAGATCCCACTCAACAAGGCGCTACTCAAACACAATCTCGTCTTCCGGCCGCGGTAGCTGCTAAATATCCCGATCTCGAAGCATTGATTCTAAAAACAGAATCCATGACGGCTGAGGAGCGTGATTACTGGTTTCAAATTTTGCCAATCATGACGGACCAACAGGTTGAAAAACTGCGTGGAATTTTGTTGCATGAAAAAGATCAACTTTCCAAGCTGGATTCAGAATATGAGAAAGAGCTCACCAAGATCAATGATAAACACATGAGTGAGTGGAAGTCCGAAGAATCTCGCGAAGATCGTATTCGTCGTGTAGCTGAAGAAAAATCTGCTGAAGCCCAAGAAAAAGCGGACGAAGCCGCACTTTTAGGTCAACTCGAAAACGTGGAAGATGACTCAGCAGGATCAGCTCCTTTGGCTGGCTAAACTTCTTCCGCAATCACGACCAATCGCTTGATATTTGTTCCAACCGGAGTGCAGGTCATTAACGTAAGGTATTTTCCGTCACCTTGATTTAATACACTCACGTCGTCTGCCTTCACTTCCTTTTTCTCACGCACGATGTAGTGGTGCTTTTCTTGATTGTAATACACGATAATATCATCTCCCACCTCCACATCTTTGAGCCGCGCAAAAACACTCTTATAGCGCCCGGAATCCCATGGATAGTAAGAACTGTGGCCTGTAATGAACACATTGCCGACTTCTCCGGGATTGGCTGTGCCCGGATAATGAATCACTCCGTTTTTTAGATCTTCCTGAAATGTTTTTTCTAAAGACTGCCAATTGGCATTCATGAGTTTTTGAGGATCGGAATCAATGAGTGGAATGTTTTTATTGATTTTTGGAATGATGAGACGATTGTCCGGAGGAGTCACTGATAGATTGAGCTGCGGGATTTGGGCTTTTTGAGCATCCAATGTGCGTTCCACCACCAATAGTTTTTGAGGCGCAGGCTCCGCATTAGGTTGCTCTACAAACTGCTCTAAAGAACTTTCTGTGGTTTTTCCTGTGACTTCCAATAAATCGGCTTGAAGAATTTGACTGTAAGACTGCGCATTGATGGTCAAAAATCCTATTGCAAAAATCATCACAGAAAACAGTCCGGCGCTTAAAAATCGTTTGGTGGCGTCGAGGATCGGCCGCACCTGCGGGACGGACGGTTCCAATGCCGGAATGATGTAATGGTTTGCGGGCACACAAAGGGCTTTTAAATCTTATAATTATACCAGATTTAAAGCTAACCCGCAATCACTCCACTGCCCAAACAAACCTCATCATCATAAAAAACCGCAAATTGTCCGGCCGCTAAGCCTTGATCCGAGTTTTCAAGCCGTACAATCGCCTTATCAACTTCCACAAACTCCACCTGCGCACTATAGGTATTTTCTCCATGCCGCACTTTTACTCCCAATTCAATGGTCTTGCCTACCGGCGCGTTGTACCCGGAAATCCAATTGAATTCGCTCACTTCAAACGTATTTCTAACTTTATCCTCAGCATGATAATCGCGCGAAATAAATACCACATTTTTGTCCGGATTTTTATCCGTTACATACCATGGGCCCCCACTCAAACCCATCCCCTGACGTTGACCAATGGTGTAGTACCAAAAGCCCTGATGCTCGCCGATTTTTTCACCTGTTTCAAATTCAATAAAATCCCCTGTTTTTTCTCCCAAATGATGTTTTATGAATTCACTGAATTTGATTTTCCCAAGAAAACAAATCCCCTGACTGTCTTTTCGATCTTTATTGGGAAGGTCAAACTGATGCGCTAAATCTCTCACCTTTTCTTTGGCATAGCTTCCAATTGGAAATAAGGCTCGCTTCAATTGTGATTGACTCAAATGCGCCAAAAAATATGTCTGATCTTTGATGGGATCTGGTGACTTTTTCAGATAAAAAACTCCCTCTTTTTCTTCAACTTGTGCGTAATGCCCTGTGGCGACTTTTTCAAATGACGCATCAATTCTTTCATAAAATTTTCCAAATTTAATGCGCTGATTGCACATCATGTCCGGATTGGGCGTTCGTCCGGCTTTGACTTCGCTAATGGTGTACTGAACCACGTCATCCCAGTACTCTTTTTGCAATGAAATCACTTCAAGCGGAACGTTCAATTGTTCACACACCGCACGCACCATTTCAAGGTCTTCTTCCCAGGGACATTCTCCTAAAAACGCCAATTCATCTTCAAGCCAAATCTTCAGATAAAACGCAGTCACCTCATGCCCTTCATTTTTGAGAAGACTTAGGGCGACGGAGCTATCCACTCCTCCGGAAATAAGCATGGCGATTTTCATGGGCTCATCCTACCCAAAATCCAATCTATTTGCCAACCTGTTAATTTTGTGCAATAATTGTTTCTATCCGTTGACACAACAGATATGCAAATTGGCACGCTCGTCAAAACAGCAAAAATATATATGCCCGGCCTGGACGAGGCTCTCCTACGCAAGGCGTATGATTTTGCGAGTGATTGTCATAAAGGACAGGTTAGAATGGATGGATCCCCCTACATCATTCACCCTCTTGAGGCAGCCATGAATCTAACAAAACTCAAGGTTGATGAAGACACTTTGGTGGCCTGTTTGTTGCACGATGTTCCGGAGGACACCGACTGTACTCTGGCGGAGATTGAAAAAATCTTTGGCAAAAAAGTTGCGTTTCTTGTGGATGGTGTCACTAAACTTTCTAAGGTTAAATACCGTGACAATATGGAAGAACGACAGGTTGAATCTCTTAAAAAATTCTTTCTTCACAGTGCGCAAGATTTGCGCATTATTTTGATCAAACTGGCAGATCGTTTGCACAACATGAAAACACTTCAGTATGTAAAAAAAGATAAGCAATTGCGTATTGCCAAAGAGACCATTGAAATTTACGCCCCCATTGCCAATCTTTTGGGAATTTGGGGATTTAAATCCGAATTGGAAGATCTTTGTTTTGAATTTATTTATCCGGAAGAATACAAAGTACTTAGAAAGCAGATGGATAACATGACCACTCAGCACGGAAAACTGCTGAAGGAAACTTTTCAAAAAGTAAAACGTGCCCTCAAACAGTACAATATTCGCGCGGAAATTGAATCTCGTCCTAAAAATCTTTACAGCATTTTTTCCAAAATGGTTCGTACCGGCCAAAAGCTCGAAGACTTGCATGATCTTTTGGGCATTCGCATCATTGTGGAAGACAATGAAACTTGTTATCGCGTGCTTGGTATTGTTCATTCACTGTTTCGTCCTAAATCCGGTCGCATTAAAGATTATATTGCGGTCCCCAAGGCCAATGGCTATCAAAGTTTGCACACCACGGTTTTTGGGCTCAAAGGGATGCGCACTGAATTTCAAATTCGTACGCATTCCATGCACATGGAATCAGAATATGGGATTGCCGCACATTATTTTTATAAATCTCAAGGCCCCAAAGAAAAAATTGAAATGGGGAAACGTTCAGAGTGGGTGCAACGTATTTTGGACCTGCAAAAAGAACTTAAAAACAATTATGATTTTCTTGAAAATTTAAAAGTGGATGTGTTTCAAGATCGTATTTTTGTCTTTACTCCCAAAGGTGATGTGATTGATCTTCCACGTGGAGCAACGGGTGTGGATTTTGCGTATCACATTCATAGTGATGTTGGAGATCATGCGATTGGCTTGATTCAAAACAACAATGAAATGCCACTCTTTACCACCCTCAAAACCGGCGATACGGTTGAAGTCACCCTCTCTAAAGAACAAAAATTTCCCAAGCGAGACTGGCTGGAAAAAGTTAAAACCAATCTGGCTCGTAATAAAATCAAACAAACACTTAAAAATGGAACGCCCCATCAATGGCATAAAGCCGGTTTGGAATTTTTAAAAGATGAATTGGCGCGTTATGGTGGGGAACCCTTGCAAAATTTAACCGCACAACAAAAGGCGGACCTGATCAATCAGTTTAATTGTAAAGATTGGAATGACTTTTTGGAATCAATTGGAGAAGGAAATATTTCCGGCCCGGAAATCATCAATGTGCTTTATAGCGAAGAAGACTTATTAGGTGCCCCGCACAATGGAAAGGCGAATTATAAAACTCCTCTCAGAGAGGTTTCTTATCGGGAAGGAAAGAGTCGCCTTTTTGAAGATATGAAAAGCAAACCATCAATCCCCTATTATCGAATTAAAATTCATGTGGATACTAAAGATCGCGTGGGCATGCTCCGAGATCTTGGGATGTCCTTGGCCAATGTAGATGCCAATATTTATCAAATCGGAGTCCATCCCGGGAAAAAAACCGATGAAGCCTGCATTGAACTTATTCTTGAAATCATTGACTTTGATCACTTGCGTCGAGCGTTTGATGCCATTGAATCGGTTGATGGAGTGATAAAAACCTACCGAGTTGCAGGCAAGGCAAAAAGCAAAGCTCGATCCTGATCGGTTTCGTAAAAGTCGATGGCTTTGGAAAGGCTAAGTTTGTGTTCAATGAGTGCGCGTGAAATATTCACGCCCCCCGCTTTGATTTGATGCAAAATAGCAAGGTCACTCATGGACGTCACCCCACCGGAAGAAATGATCTTGATGGTTGGCCCCAAAATAAGAATGAGACGATCCACATCATCATAATTGGGATGATATAAAGCTCCTTGAACTTCCATGTCTTTGTACACAATTTGAGTGATTCCCTGTGCCACAACTTGTTCAGCAATTTCCACCACTTCATCGGAGTCAGGGGGAAGATGGTCAGACTCCACCAAACTTCGACGCGCTTTAATGCCAAAAATAATACGTTCCGGTCCATACTTTTTCAAGGCCTCAGGGATAAGTGAGAGAGCAGACACTCCCAAAATGACCCGCGCCACGCCCGAGTCAAAACACATTTTAAGTGTCTCCATGTCTCGGATCCCTCCTCCGAGCTCTATAGAAACCTCCAGCTCGTTCGTTATTTTTCTTATGATTTCCAAATTTTCAGGGCCGTGATTGTGACTTCCATCCAAATCCACAATCTGAATCAGGGACGCCCCGTTGCCCACAAACTCACGCGCCAACTCATAGGGACTACGAGCGTAGACCTTTTTTTGATCGCTTTCTTGGCCTTTGTACAGAGATACTGCACGGCCTTGTTGAATGTATATAGTTGGAATGATGAGCATGAGTACGAGCTAAAATTTTAAATTCAAACTACTTAAAAACGGCTCATTCCCTCTTGTTTTTCTCCATGCTTCCCATTGCTTAACCATTTCCACATAACGTACAGGATCCATTTCATTGTCTTCATTTAAAATTCCCATCGCGCGCCAGGTTTGCTTTGTTCCTTCGGCCCCCATTGAGGCCGTGGGCTTGAGATCTCGAAAAAATTGATTGAGTCGGTCCATGACTTCCTGCGTGAAATCTTGGAATTGAAATTCTTGAATATCGCCGGTTTCATTCAAAAACAATTCAATCAACTTTTCTTGCTCCGGGGTATCGAAGGGCAGTTCGTAATACGCAAAAACGGCTTTTGAGCGCGTGAGTCCCATTTCTCTCTGAAAATTTCCGGGGCCAATCACTTTTTTCCCATTTCCTTGATACTTAAACTCGTGCCCGTTGATGTTGATTTTGACCCAATTGAGGCTCAAACCGGACAGATTGAAACCGCAAAGAACACCCTCGGTTGAAATGAGAAGTTCGCCGTGCCGGTTTTTACCCAAAATGTCTTTTGCTTCAATTCCTGTCGTGTTTCTGACATTTTTAATTTCTTCGGCCGTGGCTTTTTCGCGTACCGCCTCTTCTTCCCTCTCGGGTTGGTTGTCAACATGGGATTCCTCCACCGGAGGCATGATTTCGTAGCGCGTCACGATGTCATGCACGTCTTCTATCAATTGGGCATCGTCGATGGTTTCAACCTCTCTCTTCCTTAGCAAGGTGTATATTTCTTGCTGGGCTTCGGGATTTTGTGCCATTTTTTCAATGGACTCATCCACAGCCATGGCCCGTTCCACAGCTTGTTTAAGTTCGATGCGTTCCTCTTCCCGGAGATTATTTTTTGTTCCCTTTTGCGCTATCTTTTCCAAAATAGCCCCACGCACTTCTTTTTCTTCGCTTATTTTCTCGAGAAATCCATCCGTGAGTGTGGGGCCTTGAGTGGGATTGAAATCATCCAGCTCCAAACGATTGATC
>Ga0065182_1001230_pt1 | contig 10808 bp, 3 predicted proteins | sample CryGey02umfilter_2_FD_59208 | JGI IMG/M metagenome (GOLD analysis project Ga0065182, IMG submission 59208) | Groundwater microbial communities from aquifer in Utah, USA - Crystal Geyser 4/10/14 0.2 um filter (version 2) (version 2) | ecosystem: Environmental > Aquatic > Deep subsurface >...
GAGATATTTACGATGATTTTTTAGGTGGTCAACCGCATAGTTCCTTTTTGCAATCATGGAGTTGGGGTGATTTTCAGCGCCGCACCGGTAACAAAATTTGGCGTTTAGGAATCAAAGAAAGTAATAGAATAATTGCTATTGCTCAGATTATTTCGCATCACCTGCCCTTAGACAAAAGTTATCTCTATTGTCCACGTGGGCCATTGTTTGTTGCTGGCTTAACCAAAGAACAGCAAGAAACGGCGAGCGCTCTTTTCTTTAGCAAAGCTCGTGATATTTGTTATTTAACCAAGAAAGATAATGAAATATTTTTTCGCGTCGAGCCGGATAATAATTTCAATGAAAGCATAGCGTATACTTGGTTTTTGCAGAAACAGAAAGCAGTCCAGCCTGAGCAAAGTATTATTTTGGATCTATTTTTAAGTGAAGAGGAGTTGCTCAGTAGAATGCAACAAAAAACCAGGTATAATATAACGTTGGCCACTAAAAAAGATTTATTCATTAGACACACCAATAGCGTGGACGATCTAAATAAATTCTTGTTATTATCGAAAATTACTGCCATTCGCGCCGGCTTTCATTTATGGCCTGACAAATATTATGAACGGATGTTAGCGGAGCTCGCGACTAGCAAGATGATTAGTATTTGGCTAGCCGAGGAAAAAGGGCGGGCGATAGCGGCGAATTTGGTATTAAATTTTGGCGACACCGTCACTTATTTACATGGTGGTAGTGATCATAAATATCGTAATTTGATGGCGCCACACTTTTTACAATGGCAACAAATTTTATGGGCTAAGCAGAATAACTATCATTATTATGATTTTTGGGGCATTGCCGAAAAGGGTAATCCGAAAGAAAAGGATTGGGCAGGTATCACTAGATTTAAAAAAGGATTTGGTGGCGAGTTGGTAAATTATCACGGCGCCTATGATTTGGTCTATGATCAAAAATGGTATCATCTTTATAATTTTAGCAAGAAATTTTTTTAGTATGACAGCTGGGAGAAAATATTTACCAAAAGTGGTTTTAACTTTTTATCATTGGTTGCTAGCGAAAATTGCGGCTTTTTTTTATGGTTATCCGAGTCATCAGCTGAAGGTTATTGGTGTTACCGGTACCAATGGTAAGTCAACTACTTGTAATTTGATTGCCGCAATTCTCAGTGAGGCTGGCTATTTAGTTGGTATGACCACGACTGTTAATTTTAAGATTGGTAACCAAGAGTGGTTGAACAACAAAAAAATGACGATGTTGGGACGCTTTCAGTTGCAAAAAATGTTACGACAAATGGTGGACGCTGGTTGTCAGTTTGCCATCATTGAAAGTTCATCGCAAGGTGCTATTCAATATCGTCATCTGGGGATAGATTTTGATGCAATGGTTTTTACCAATTTAACACCAGAGCACATTGAAGCTCACGGATCTTTTGATAATTATAAAACAGCCAAGTTGAAATTATTTAAGCACTTAACGAAAAGCAGTAAAAAGAAAAAGTTTGTGATTGTAAATTTAGACGATGAGCACTACTTCGATTTTTTACAATTTTCTGGAGTAGACAAAGCTGGTTTTTCTCTACAGGCAAAAAACAACTTAGAAGTTTTCAAAGTTATTTACGCTGATCAGCTGGCGAGTAATTTGCAGGGCATTAAGTTCGTGGTCAAAGGGCAATTATTTTCTTCGCCGCTATTGGGTAAATTTAATATTAATAACTGTTTGGCAGCTATTACTACCGCTGATGCTTTTGGCATTTCCTTAGAGGTAGCCGCCAAAGCTTTAAGTAAAGTAGCTTTAATTCCTGGTCGTATGGAATTTATTAGAGCTGGTCAACGATTTAATATTCTGGTTGACTATGCACCAGAACCATACAGTTTAAGGCAATTGTACACCACGCTTGACGATTGGCAGTTTGATCATTTGATACATGTTTTAGGGTCTGCCGGTGGTGGACGTGACCAGGCACGACGTCCGATTCTTGGTCAAATGGCCGCAACGAAAGCGGATACAATTATTGTTACCAATGAAGATCCCTATGATGAAGATCCGCAGTTTATCATTGATCAAATTGTCGCTGGCGCTCAGCCCATTATCAGATTGACTGGTAAAAAGTTCTGGTCAATATTGGATCGACGAGAGGCTATTAAAAAAGCTCTGGTATTAGCCACGGACAATGATTTAGTATTAATCACCGGTAAAGGATCAGAGCAAGCAATTTGTTTGGCTAATGGCAAGATGCAGCCCTGGGATGATCGAATAGTAGTGCGGGAGGAGTTAGAGAAATTGGTGAAGGTAAATTAATATACATATCAGTACAATAAGTAAAGTTAGCTTAGAACTTAGGAAAATACAGGATTAATCAGTATCTAGGTGAATAACCTAGCGCTTCTCTCTAAATCAATAATTTTGATCCTGTGGATAAATTGATGAAAAATGCCTAGTTTAAGGAAAAAAATGGAGTATTTGACAATAATTGAAGTAGTATATCTCTATTTAATATAGCTAATATTAGGTAAATTAGTTAACAGAGCGTATATTTATCCTTGACAAGAGCATGTAGTTTCTATATTATATTAGCATGTTAATTGGGGGTATTTATTCTTTTTTTAGGTAAAAATTAATAATTGAGCTCGTCCATTTTTGTGGATGAGATTTTTTTGTCCCCGATACCGATTTCTGGCTAAGGTTAAAAACGTGATGGCGCCGAAAGAAAAGAGTTGCAATTTAAATTTTTCGTTGCAGTTCTTTTTTGATTAAAAAATAAAATAACAATAATTTAATATTATTATATTTAACTTTTAATCCTTTTCTTATTATATGCTTCATCCACTAGGCGAAAGAAAATATTTCACTCAGGTAAAAGACGCCATGTCTTTACCAGATTTAATAGAAGTACAGAAAAATTCTTACAAATTATTCTTTGATACAGGTATCAAAGAATTATTTGAAGAAATTAATCCGATCAAGGATTATATTGGTCGTAATTTGGAAGTATATTTTCTAGATTATTATTTAGATGAGCCGAAGTTTGATGAAGTAACGGCACGGGCTAAGAATATAACATTCGAGGCACCGCTACGGGTGAAGGTGAAGCTGGTTAATAAAAAAACTGGTGAGATTAAAGAACAGGAAATATTTTTAGGTGATTTTCCTTTAATGACTGATCGCGGAACATTTATCGTCAACGGTGTAGAAAGAGTTGTAGTTTCTCAGCTCATCCGTTCCGCCGGTGTCTTTTTTTCTTCAACTGCTTATCGTGGTAAAAAATTATATGGCGCCAAAATTATTCCTAATCGTGGCGCTTGGTTAGAAATTGAAACAGAGCCTAGCGGTGCTGTTTTTGTTAAGATTGATCGTAAAAGAAAAGTGGCCGTTACTTCTTTGTTACGCGCCTTCGGTGTGAGTACCAACGAAGAATTGATTAATTTATTTAAAGAGGTAGAAGTTGATCCCAATATTAACTATATTGAAAAAACTTTAAGTAAGGATAGCGCTAAAAGTATTGAAGAAGGATTAATTGAAGTTTATAAAAGAATCCGACCGGGTGATTTAGCAACTGCGGATAATGCTCGTGGTTTAATTCACGCGATGTTTTTTAATTTTGAACGTTATGATTTTGGTGCAGTTGGTCGTTATAAATTAAATAAAAAATTTGATACTAATTTTCCGATTGATAAAGAGCATCGTGTCTTGATGGTGGACGACCTAGTAATGATTATCAAGGAAATTATTCGTTTAAATATTACGCAAGAGGAAGCTGACGATATTGATCATTTGGGCAATCGTCGAGTTCGTGCTATTGGTGAATTGATTCAAAACAAATTCCGCGTTGGTTTGGCTCGGATGGAGAGAATTATTAAAGACCGTATGAGTACTTTAGATATTCACACTTTGACACCGAGTCAATTGATAAATGCGCGACCGGTCATTGGTACGATCAAAGAGTTTTTTATGAGCTCACAGTTATCGCAGTTTATGGATCAAACCAATCCTTTATCCGAGTTAGAACACAAGCGCCGATTGTCCGCCATGGGTCCCGGCGGATTATCTCGTGAGCGTGCGGGCTTTGAAGTACGCGATGTGCACCGAACTCACTATGGTCGTATTTGTCCAATTGCCACACCAGAAGGACCGAATATTGGCTTGGTTGGCCACATGGCATCTTATGCGCGGGTTAACCAATATGGATTTATTGAAACCCCTTATCGTAAAGTACTACACGATGTAAAAAATAATGGTATTAGCGCCATTGGTCAGATAGCTCGGGAAGATATTTTAGACGCTAAGGGTAAAGTAATATTAGCTAAAGGTAAAGAAATTGATGAAAAAATTGCTCAGCACCTAGCTACAGAAACAGCAATTAAAACAGTGCCAGTGGTACCATTCGTTACTCGCGAAATTGAATATATTGACGCCTTTCAAGAAGAGCGTTCAGTAACCGTTGCGGCTACGACAGCAATTACCCCCGAGGGTAGATTCGTTCACGAATACGCGGAGGTACGCTATCATGGCAAACCATCGTTCGAGCGAGTAGAAACAATTGATTATGTTGATGTTTCTTCTTATCAAATCATCAGTATCTCAACAGCTTTAATTCCTTTTGTGGAAAACGATGATGCTGTTCGTGCTTTGATGGGAACCAATATGCAACGTCAGGCCATATCAGTGATTAGGCCCCAGACGCCCATCATTGGTACGGGCATTGAAATGAAAGCGGCCAGTGATTCTGGTCAGGTGATAGTTAATCAGAATGAAGGTAAGGTTGTTGGCGTGCAGTCCGATAAGATTTTGGTGGAAGAACAAAACGGCAACATTCGTCAGTATAATTTAAATAAATTTTTACGTTCAAATGCAGCAACTTCAATCAATCAAAGACCGATTGTCAGTAAAGGTGAGCTGGTCAAGAAGGGTGAGGCTTTGGCTGATGGTGCGGCTACCGAATATGGTGAGCTTGCATTGGGACAAAATATATTAGTAGCTTTTATGGCTTGGGATGGCGGTAACTATGAAGACGCTATTTTGATTTCGGAAAGAGTCGTCCAAGATGATCGCTACACCTCTATTCATATTCAAGATTATCCCATTGATGTTCGTGATACAAAACTCGGACCAGAGATTATCACTCGTGACATTCCTAATGTCAGTGAAGAAAAATTAAAAGACCTGGATGAAAGCGGCATCGTTCGTATTGGTGCTAAAGTTTCTTCCGGTGATATTTTGGTTGGTAAAATCACTCCCAAAGGTGAGACTGAACTATCGGCTGAAGAGAAATTATTACGAGCAATATTTGGTGAAAAAGCCAAAGACGTTCGTGACACATCTTTGTATTTGGAACACGGTGAACACGGAAAGGTGATCGACGTCAAAATATTTTCTCGTGAAAAAGGTGATAAATTACCCGCCGGCGTGATCAAATCCATCCAGATAACAATTGCGCAATTACGTAAAGTACAAGTTGGTGATAAAATGGCTGGTCGTCATGGTAACAAAGGTGTTATTTCTCGTGTCGTACCAGTGGAAGATATGCCATTTATGGAAGACGGAACCCCGGTTGATGTTATTCTTAACCCCTTAGGCGTTGTTTCTCGTATGAACCTAGGTCAATTATTAGAAACCCATTTGGGATTAGCAGCTCAAAAGCTTGGCTATCGAGTGGCCACGCCAGCTTTAAATGGCGTCAAGCCAAATCAGATTAAAGCAGAATTAGTCAAAGCCGGCTATCAAGAAGATGGTAAATTACAATTATTTGATGGCCGCACTGGTGAAGCTTTTGATAAGCGATCGGTCGTCGGTATTATTTATATGTTGAAGCTTAATCATTTGGTGGAAGATAAAATTCATCAACGATCGATCGGACCGTACTCTTTAGTTACCCAACAACCATTGGGTGGTAAAGCACAGTTTGGCGGTCAACGCTTTGGTGAAATGGAAGTATGGGCCCTCGAGGCATATGGCGCCGCTCATGCCTTGCAAGAGATTTTAACCATCAAATCCGATGATGTGCCTGGTAGAAGTAAAGCCTATGAGTCTATTATTAAAGGCGAGCCAATCAAAAAGGTTAATATTCCTGAATCATTTAATGTTTTGGTTAGAGAACTAAAAGGATTGTGTTTGGACGTTGATCTGATCAAAGATCTTAAGGCCGATAAAGAAAGTCGAAATAAGAAAGAGACTAATACCGAAGAATCAAACTAATATATTTTTAATAATTTCTTATATTTCATATGCCAACTCCATCATCAACTAAGACAACCTTCGTCAATACTGAATCAACGTTTGATTTGGATTTTGACGGCATCAGATTAAAGCTGGCGAGTCCAGAAGATATTCATCGTTGGTCTCATGGCGAGGTCACCAAGCCAGAAACAATCAACTACCGTACTCAGAAACCGGAAAAAGACGGATTGTTTTGCGAGCGCACATTTGGCCCTTCCAAGGATTGGGAATGCTATTGTGGTAAGTATAAAAGAATTAGATATAAGGGGATTATTTGCGATAAGTGCGGTGTTGAAGTCACACGCGCCATTGTTCGTCGCGAACGCATGGGTCATATTGATTTAGCGACCCCGGTTTCGCACATTTGGTTTTTACGAGGTATCCCATCACGTATTGGTTTGATTTTAGACATGTCCAGTCAGGAACTAGAAAAGGTGATCTATTTCGCTTCCTTTATTATCATTTCTGTAAATGAAGAGTTACGTGAGCAAGTGATGCAGCAAATCAAAAACGAATTGAAAGCCAAGATAAAAAATATTAGTAACGAACAAGAACAAAAATTAGTCCAGTTAAATAAGAACAAAGCTGATAAATTAGTCGCTGCTAAAAATGACCACGACAAAAAGAAAGCGGAAGATGATTTCATTGAACAGAGCGCGGCTTTGACACGTATTACTAACGATAAACTAGAGCACCTCCAAGCTGCTGCTGATCGGGCCAAAAAAGAATTGAAGGAATTGCGCGTTAGACAAATTATTTCCGAAGCACAATATCAAGATTTATCAATGAAATATGGCCATGTCTTTGAAGCAAGTATTGGCGCGGAAGCAGTGCGCAATCTTTTAGTTGAGGTGGATTTACCATTATTGATACAGAAATTGCAGCAAGAAAAAATGACAGCCATTCCTTCAAAGATGAAGAAAATTACCAGACGACTGAAGCTGGTTAAAAATTTAATTGCTAATAGTGTGCGACCAGAATGGATGATTTTGATGGCCGTACCAGTTATCCCACCAGACTTACGACCGATGGTGGCTTTGGATGGTGGTCGCTTTGCCACCTCTGATTTAAATGATTTATATCGTCGTGTGATCAATAGAAATAATCGTTTGAAAAGATTGAAGGAGTTAAACGCCCCGGAAGTTATTCAGCGCAATGAAAAAAGAATGTTGCAAGAAGCAGTTGATGCTTTGATTGATAATAATGCTCGGCGGAGCAAAACAGTAACCGCCTCCACCGGCCAAAAAAGAACCCTCAAGAGCATCGCTGATATGTTAAAAGGTAAGCAAGGACGTTTTCGTCAGAATTTATTGGGTAAAAGAATTGATTATTCTGCTCGTTCAGTAATTGTTGCTGGACCAAAATTAAAAATTGGTGAGACTGGTATTCCTAAAATTATGGCCCTGGAATTATTTAAACCATTTGTTATCTCCGAACTAATCAAAAGAGAAGTGGTGCACAATGTCCGTTCAGCCAACAGATACATTGAGCAAGACCACGCGGAAGTTTGGGATATTTTGGAAGAGGTTACCAGCAAGTCATTTGTCTTTTTAAATAGAGCACCGACCTTACATCGTTTGGGAATTCAATCTTTCAGACCCAAATTGATTGAAGGCAAAGCCATTCAGGTTCATCCTATGGTATGTAAAGCTTTTAATGCTGATTTTGATGGCGATCAAATGGCCGTACACGTACCATTGACTGAAGAGGCCAAGAAAGAAGCAGAAGAGTTAATGCATTCGGTGAGAAACTTATTAAAGCCAGCAACCGGTGAGCCAATTATTTACCCAGATCAGGACATTGTTTGGGGCTGTTATTATTTGACTTATAGCAGTGGTCAGAAGGGCGAACGACTTAAATATTTTACCGATTATAATGAAGCGAAGTTGGCTTATGATTTGAAACAGATTACGTTGCATGAAGATATTCATGTCAAGATTAATGATCAGCTTATTGCTACCACCGCCGGACGTTTGATTTTCAATTCCATTTTACCGAGCGAATTGAACTATATTAACAAAACCATGAAATCTAGCGAGTTGCGTAATGTCATTAGTCAGTCTTTCGCTCAAGCCGGTCGGGAAACCACGATTGATTTACTGGATGAAATTAAAAGTTTGGCTTATAAATACATAACTCAATCTGGCTTGTCTTGGGGGATGTCGGATATTCCCGATGTTACTGAGAAGAAAGCTATGATTTTTGAAGGTGAGAGACGAGTCAGCGAAGTTCAACAACAATACAATGATGGTTTATTAACCAATCATGAGCGTTATATTAACGTTATTGAAATATGGAATCAAGTGAAAAATGAGATCACCGAGGTCAGTAAAAAATCATTTGATGCCTCGTCTAGCTTGTATTCAATCATTGATTCTGGTGCTCGTGGTTCCTGGGCCCAGCTAATTCAGATTATGGGTATGAAGGGATCAGTGGTCAGTCCAGCTGGTGAGATTATTGAATTACCAGTCAAAGCTAATTTTAAAGAAGGATTGGATGTATTGGAATATTTTATCTCCACTCACGGTGCTCGCAAAGGACTATCAGATACTGCCCTGCGTACGGCTAATGCTGGATACCTCACGAGAAGACTAGTGGATGTGGCGCAGGATTTGGTCATCAGCGAAGAGGACTGTCATGATACCGAAGGTTTAACTTTGAATTTGCAGGATGTGGAAGATATTGGTGAACCAATGTCTCGTTTGATACTGGGACGAGCTGCTTTGAAGGAAATTGCTCATCCGACAACCAAAAAAGTTATTGTGAAGGCTGGCGAATTTATTACCCCAGAACTCATTGAGCAAATCGAAAAAGCTGGTGTTAGCGAAGTAACCATCCGTTCTAACATGACTTGTAAAACCGTTCGTGGTATTTGTCATAAGTGTTATGGTTGGGATTTGGGCTATAATACGCCAGTCAAACACGGCGTGGCTGTCGGTATTGTTGCCGCACAAAGCATTGGTGAGCCAGGAACGCAGTTGACGATGCGTACTTTCCATACTGGTGGTGTAGCCGCAACTGGTGATATTACTCAGGGTTTACCAAGAGTAGAAGAGCTTTTTGAAGGCCGCTCTCCCAAGAAGAAAGCAATTGTGGCCACTGAAGATGGTGAGGTAATTATTGATGAAACAACGGATCTTAGTATTCGCAGAGAAAGAGTGATCAAGTTTCATTATCATGGGCCAACTATTGAGGAGCATGCTTATAATGAGGATTTTGAAGTTAAGGTTAAAGATCAGCAACTGGTACGCCCAGGCGATGTGTTGATGAAATATATTGCTGGCGAAACAATCGTCGCTGCTAAGAATGAAGGCCATGTACGTTTAACTAAGTCAGGAATACAAATTTATCAAGATATTGATGCGGTTAAAGATATTATTATTCCACCGGGGTATAGTTTATGGATCAAAAATCATGCCCAAATGAAAGCCGGCGATCCAATCACGGAAGGTAGTTTAGATTTGCAAGAACTGTACCACTACAAAGGACGCTTAGCCACAGAAAAATACATTATTAAAGAAATCATGTGGATTTATTCTTCGCAAGGGCAGAAGATTAATATGAAACACATTGAGTGTATTATTAGACAGATGTTCTCGCGTGTTTATATCCACGATGCTGGTGATACCAATCTATTACCTGGTGACGTGGTTACTACTTCGGAATTTACTGAAGAGAATTTGAAAGCCAAAAAGGAAAAGAAAAAAGAAGCTCGAGGAGAAATATTATTACTAGGTATTACCAAAGCCTCTTTGACTACTGATAGCTGGTTATCAGCTGCTTCTTTCCAAGAGACGGCGAGAGTATTGATTGATGCCGCTGTTACTGGTAAGGTAGACAAACTCAAGGGATTAAAAGAGAATGTTATTATCGGCCGTTTGATTCCAGCAGGAACTGGTTATTTGGTGAAAAGAGTAAAAGAATAATACGATCGTTGATAGAGAGCCAGTTCAAGAGCCACTAAGGAACTTGGGCTGGTTTTTTTTAACTCCCAGCGTTGCCAACTCCCGGCGTTGGAGCACTGTTGACAAAAAGCGTTAAATGATATAAATATAGATTAAACGTACAATAATATTTACTTGAAGAAAGGATAGAATCGTGAAAAAGTTTATCTTTACAGTGCTATTGGTTGCTTTTGGAGTTGGTCTAATTTTTCTGATGAGCACTTGTTAATCAAAAGCCAATGAATTAAAAACCGTCTTAACTAGGGCGGTTTTTTTAACTCCCAGCGTTGCCAACTCCCGGTGTTGAAGCACCATTGACGTAGTAAGTATTATGTGGTAATATAGAAAATTATTGTTATTTAACACAAACTTGTGATGGTCATAGCCAAAAGATGTTGATTTTGATCGGCCTTTTCTGGCTATGACCACTAATGGTCGCGCCCCTCAACTCACGGGCAGTGAGAAACTTAAGAGTAAATAACTCAAAAGGAGATATTATGAAATATGGTTTATTAACCCTTGGTCAGATTGAAGCAATTATTAACAAGCTTGGTGGCTACGAAGGAGCATTAAAGTTTTTACGTGGCGGACTCCGATTTTCCGTCACCTCAGACGGCACTACCGGTGAACAATGGATCGAGCGTTTGGAAA
>Ga0065182_1001231_pt1 | contig 10803 bp, 8 predicted proteins | sample CryGey02umfilter_2_FD_59208 | JGI IMG/M metagenome (GOLD analysis project Ga0065182, IMG submission 59208) | Groundwater microbial communities from aquifer in Utah, USA - Crystal Geyser 4/10/14 0.2 um filter (version 2) (version 2) | ecosystem: Environmental > Aquatic > Deep subsurface >...
GTTTTTTCACAATTCTTAAAAATGTTTACCGGACACTAGTGATCTTGGTGCTCGAAAGAGGACTTGAACCTCCACGGCCTTGCGGCCACTGACCCCTCAAGCCAGCGCGTCTACCAGTTCCGCCATCCGAGCATTTTAAAAATCTTAAGGGAAAACTTACCCTATGAATTTACACTAAATAATAAAAAAATCCAATCTTCGCAAGAAATTATCAAAAACTCCCCTTGCAGTCCATTCCTAAATCGTGAAAAATAAAGAAGGTACTTTTCAATCAATAACCACTACTCACATGAGCTCAATAAAGGACGTCGATCCTCAAGTTTTTACTGCGATTGAACATGAAAAAAAGAGACAAGCGGAAGGAATCGAACTAATTCCTTCAGAAAATTACACATCAGCCGCAGTTTTAGAGGCATGTGGATCAATAATGACAAACAAATATTCAGAAGGTTACCCGGGAAAAAGATATTATGGTGGACAAGAAAACACAGACATCATCGAGAATTTGGCTATTGAACGCGCAAAACAACTTTTCGGCGCAGAGCACGCAAACGTCCAACCATATTCAGGATCTCCAGCAAACACAGCAATTTATTTCGCACTTTTGGAATTTGGCGACACAGTAATGGGGCTTAAACTAGACCACGGCGGACACATCACGCACGGACTTCCGATTTCATTTTCAGGAAAAGCATACAATTTTGTCCAATACGAAGTCGACAAAACAACAGGAAAAATAGACATGGAAGAGGTACGAAGACTTGCACTTGAGCACAAACCAAAACTAATCGTCGCAGGATTCACAGCATATCCTCGTGACATCGAATGGAAAAAATTCAAAGAAATCGCAGACGAAGTTGGCGCAATGACAATGGCTGATATTTCTCATACAGCAGGCTTAATCGCCGGAGGAGTTTTGGAGTCCCCTGTTCCATATTTCGACGTTGTAATGACAACAACTCACAAAACTTTACGCGGACCTAGAGGCGCAATGATTTTATGTAAAGAAAAATTCGCAAAAGCTATCGACCGCGCAGTGTTCCCGGGACTTCAAGGAGGCCCACACGAACATATCATCGCTGGAAAAGCTATTGCATTCCATGAAGCACTTCAACCGGCATTTAAAGAATACGCACAACAAGTTCAGAAAAACGCACGACATTTAGCTCAGGCGATGAAAGCAAAAGGATTCAATCTAGTTTCAGACGGAACAGACACACATTTGATTCTTGCTGACCTTACAAACAAAGGCGTTCCGGGAAAACAAGCACAAGCGGTTTTGGACAGCGTCGGAATCACATTAAATAAAAATACTGTACCTTTCGATTCACGCCCACCGATGGATCCGTCAGGAATTCGCCTCGGCACACCTGCCATCACAACTCGTGGCATGAAAGAGCCCGAAATGGACATGATTGCGGACTGGCTAGATCGAGTAATTTCAAACATCGAAGACACTACTTTGCACGCAAAAATCAAAGAAGAGGTCAAAACGATGTGCTTGAAATTTCCAGTTCCGGGGATAACGTTTTAAGCATCCCGAATATTTCCCCTTTCCTTAATCAATGCCGCGACATTCGCAGCAGATTTGCCGTAGAAGTGAACATAATCACCCAGTGCATACTGTTTATTACCATGCATTTCGGCAAATAAATCAACGACTTTAACGCCAGGACCGGCTTGGTTTCTAATCCATTCATTCAATTCATTAGTTCTATCCTTCAATTCCTCTATAGAAAGAGGATAAACTCCTCCACTCCAACCAAATTTTTAAAAATCACGCTGGAAAATTTTACGTCCACCTTGGAACTAAATTCATCAATTTATCCAATCCAAAAGTTTTCCCAATTGATTCAAATATTTCCATTTTAAATTCGTTTTACTACCACTATAGTGATATCATCCATTTGCTTGTATCCATTGGCGAAGGCTTTTACTTCAGCCAAAATCGCATCTTTGATTTCTTTCGCCGTTGGAAGATTCGAAAATTTTTCGACAGTTGCTTTTAATCGTTCCATTCCAAAAAGTTCTTTTTCATTCCTCCAGCATTCAGGGATTCCATCGCTATAAATCACGACAAAATCTCCGCTGTCCAAACCAATTTCTTCGATTTTTACATGCTTTGAAACATCCGGAATCATACCAAGTGCAATTCCACCCGCTGGCCTTACATCAACATTTTTAGCCTTCGCCACATAATGAAGTAATTGTTCATGCCCTGCATTTACATAAGAAAATTTCTTCGTAGAAACTTGCCACTGAGCAAAACAAAGCGTCAAAAACATCGTCGGCATTGTCTTCGCTTTCAAAACTCTATTCACATCCACTACAACTTGTTTAATATCCTCGCGATCCGCGTAGCCATAAAAAAGCGCATTCGCAATCGAGCTGATAATTCCGGCAGGCACTCCATGTCCAGTCACATCTCCAAGATACATCAATAATCTATCATCACTAACTTTAATAAAATCATAAATATCTCCTCCAATTTCCGACGCAGGAATAAGCCCTCCGGAAACATCAAGATCCGCAAATTGCGGGATTTGATCATCATCCGGAACAAGTCTATCCTGAATCTGAGTCGCAAGTTCAAGCTCTCTAGTGACACGTTCCTTATACACTTTCGCCTCCACGCTCGCGCCAAGATCCACCGCCATTTTGTTAAACGCCTTTCCCAAAAACCCAAGTTCATCACCGCTGGTAATATCAACATGCGTCGTAAAATCTCCACGCGAAATTCCTTCCGCACCTGTCACAAGTTTTTTCACAGATCTCGTGATTTGAAGCGACATTATGAAAGACATAATCATTCCCATCATGATACCGAAAAGCACCAAATACACGATTCTCTTGACCATTATCGCGATTCTCTCATCCAAATGTTTATAATCAATTTTATAAAAAACAACATATTTTTCAGTCGCAGGAACAACAAAATAATCAACCATAGTTCCACTTTCTAGAGCATCGATAGGCTTTTCAAGATTATCCACAAAATCAAAATTTCCTGAAGCATTTTGTTTCAAATAAACAGTTCTTCCATCAAGTGTTTTTAAAGAAATAGATTCAGCCTTCACTTGTGAAAGTAAATCTTCATCTTTAATTACACGCTTCTCTCCATCATATTTCTTATCAGTGTCCGCAGAAGAATCATACAAAACTTCTCCAGAAAAATTCAAAACTTTTATCACAGAAACATCCGCATTCTGATCAAAAATAGTTTTTATTTCTTTATTAAAATAAACAAATCCATTTTGCGCGAGATATAAATCATAATTATAAGCCACTGTCGACGAAGTAAGTCTCGAAAACGCCAAAGCGTTCGCATAAATATCATTCGCAAGTTCAGTCTTTTTTTCGTTAATAAAAAGCATTCCTGCAATCGAAAACATCACTATGACGAGCAGTGAAATCGCGAGAATTAATTTGCTTCGAATTGATATTTTCATTTAACATTTACGTCATCAAAATACAAACTTTCATCTATCCTAGGTTCATAATCAATTTTGTCCGAGAAAGAATAAAACGCTTCATATTCAATAAGTGGCACTCCTATCGGATCATCATCCACCAAAATTTTCATCGCATCCTGCAAAAATATTCGCCTTTTCAGAGGATCCATTTCCGTAGATGCAGACAAAATCAATTGATCCACATTTGAATTTGCATATTTTCCATAATTAAATTCCGCCTTGCTATAAGCCATATCTTTCAAGAAATCATTCGCATCTCCAAAACTGGATTGATACCCAAAGAAATACAAATCAGCATTTCCCGAATCAACACTTTCCATAAATTTATCAAAATCATCATAATAAGAAATAAGAAGATTTATTCCGACATTATTAAGATCTTTTTTAACATAATCCCCAATATATTGAAGCCCATTTGGCAAACTCATTGTCAAAGTCGCCCCATCAAGTCCAAGTTTTAAAATAGTTTCTTTCGAAACTTTTTCATCATAATTTATCGTCGAAATATTTGGATTAAATCCAAAAACTCCATTACTAGCATACTGGTTTATCGGCTCAGCAGAGCCCTTCAACGAGTCCGCCAAAGCCACCGTATCAATTGCGTTTCGGATCGCATTTCTATTGTCTATGCTTTTAAGCAAAGGCGATTTCGAATTAAAAAGTAAAAATTCAATTTCAAGAGTAGGCACACTCACAATTTTAAAATTACGTTCTTTGAAAGTAGCAATCGCATCAAACGGAACGAATGTAAGCAAATCAACCGTCCCATTTAAAAGCATATTTCCTCTCTTCGAAATATCACTTCGTCCATACAAACTAACAGTCTCAAATTTTGGCTTATCCCCCCAATATTCATCAAATCTTTTGAAAATTATTCTATCTTGTGGATAATTTTTTTCAAATGCATACGGTCCAGTTCCAAGAGGAGTTTCGATCGTTTTTTTCTCATATTCCGAAGGAATAATAAGCACACTCGCAAGCTCATTTAAAAGCATCGGATCAGGAACTTTCGTAACAATTTCAACAGTAAGATCATCTCTAACTTCAACTTTATCTATATTTTTCAAAACATCTTTTAGTTCAGATTCTTTGTGTTGCATCGCTCTATTCAAACTCGCGACAACATCTTGCGCGCTAAAAACAGATCCATCTTGAAAAACGACATTCGGACGTAAATTAAATTCCCATGTATTTTCTCCAACCACACCCCAAGAAAGTGCAAGAGCAGGCCTCATTCGAAGATCTCTATCCGGCCTAACAAGCGGATCATAAGTATTTTCAAGACGAGTTCTGATAAGAGGATCAGCCTTTGTCGGCTCAAAAGAAATCTCTTCGTAAGGCAACATCACCTTAAGTTCAGTCAGATTGGACATTTCTTTCACAGGCCCAGCAAAGAGCTTCGTTAAGCCCAAAAAGAAACTTACTGGTTGTTCATAAAAAAGATTAAATCCAATCCAAACAAATACCCCAAGAAAAACAGTATAGAACGAATATTTAGCAATTTTCGAACCTTTCGATTCTTCATATTCGAAAACATTTTCATCCGCACCCGCAGGCTGATTTTGATTTTCTATTTGTTTTTGTTTTTCGTCCACGTTTAGGTTCATTTATATCTAGATATTCTAGCACAAAAAAACAGAAAAAACAATTCTAAAGAGACAAAATCTCTATACCATTCGACCAAGTTTATAAAAAGATGAAATCCGACGAATAATTGAAGAAACATTTAAAATATCACCAGCACCTTCATTACCTTCATTAGACATACGAAAATCATTATTTGATTAAGTTTACGATATTATAACATAAATAATAAAAACAGGCAAACAAGGCTACCTCAAAAACGGGCCGCGTGAACAAATTAATTGTTCATCTCTCCAAGGATCTTTCTCATTTCCGATTCAAGCCCATTATCCCCCATTTTCTCCGCCAAAAAGAGCATTCTCTGATAAGTAGATTTATATTTTTTAGCATCCGCAACCGTTTTCACGGAAGATACTATTTCAACAAGAGAATTATATTCCTTTGCATAACAAGATTTCAGCATTTCCATATTTCCAGCCTTCCCAAAATAAAATATCGCCGCATTGAAATCTCTAATTTTGTAAGCACTGTTCCCAAGATTTTCATATGCAATATTAAGATTTTTCTCAACCAAACTTCTAAGACTGCTGGTCGCATACGCAAGTTGTGCACTTTTCACCATCATGCGCGGAGAAATAACAACAGCCTCTTCTCGAAAATCAGGAATATCCAAAATATTTGTAGCAATAATTTCTGTAACCGGAAGCACGTCAGTCGATTCACGATATCTCATAAAAGTTCCATTCGTCGCCTCGATATCTATATTCCTAAAATGCAAACAAACATGCTCAGGCAAAAGTTTTATATTGAGCTCGTTTATGTCATATTTAAGGGAAAAAAGATAAATATACAAAGTCACAATTTGATTACAATCCCCTTCCAGTTTTTCTTTTTCTGGATCATTCAAAAGTTTTCCAAAACTCGAAGTTTCGATGTAATGATAAAGATTTTCAGGCTGTAAAAAGTCCGCAATTTTTCTCAAAAAAATAATTTTATCAGTCCCGCCTTCAGGATACGTCAAATCATTTTCCTTGATTTCTTCTCTCACGAAAATTTCATCAATTTGACTTGTCTCACAAAATTTCAAAAATTTATCCGAAATTTTTTCAGCATTTTTATACATTTCTCGTCTTTTTGATTTCGATAAATACTCATATCCTTTAAATTTTCTCTCCATCCAAATATTAACAACTATCAAGTTTTTCCGCATAAGAGAGAGCAATTCCTCTTTTATGTCAGACAATCTATCCGTCGATTTCACCCCCGTAAAAAACCTATTAACCTTCCACTCAAAAAAACTCACATACGAAGTGAAAAATAACACTATCCATCCCAAAATTTTTCCAAAAGTTTTCATATCGTCAACAAGTATAACATATTAGAAAGTTACAGGAATATTATTTATAGCTCGCTTTCTTTTTCCAATATCTATCTTTTCCCATAACGAACAGAATCGCTATAAATAATATTCCTGTAACTTTCTATCAAATAATTTTTGGTGTTTTGGGAAAAATAATTAAAGTAGAGAATGGAGTTTAGGAAATATTACTTTGAACGATTCTGTTCATTACCAAAAAACAATGACATTAGAAAAAGCAAGCGAGGGCAAAGTAATATTTCCTAAACTCTACATCGCTACACTAGTTTTTCTTTAACACCGCCAAAAATGCCTCCTGCGTAAGATTCACTTTCCCCATCATTTTCATGCGTTTTTTCCCTTTTTTCTGCTTTTCTAAAAGTTTTCTTTTTCGGCTGTAATCACCTCCATAAAGACCACTCGTTACATCTTTTCTAAAACCGGAAACCGTTTCTCTAGCAACGACTTTTGCTCCAATGGCCGCCTGAATCGGAATCACAAACTGTTCTCGAGGAATAAGATCTTTGAGCTTTTTAGTCATCTCCCTTCCAATTCTTTCAGCATCATTTCTATGCACAATCAAAGAAAGTGCGTCCACTTTTTCTCCGGCAATAAGAAAATCCAATTTCACCAAATTTCCAAGCCTAAAATCCAAATGCTCATAATTCATTGAAGCATATCCACTCGTCAAACTTTTCAAACTATCATAAAAATCAATAACAATTGAAGCAAGCGGCAATTCAAAAATAACCAAAACCCTCGACAAACTCAAATATTGCATATTTTTGAATTCGCCTCTTTTCTCGGTACAAAGCGTCATAATACTCCCAACATAATCTTTCGGAGTCAAAACCTCAATCTTCACCCATGGCTCTTTTATACCATCTATATGAGAAGGATCGGGAAGCTCACTCGGAGAAGAAACAAAAACTTCATCTTTTCCGGTAACAGCGATATAAGAAACGCTCGGCGCGGTAACAATCAAATCAAGATCATATTCACGTTCAAGTCTTTCCTGCACAATATCCATATGTAAAAGCCCCAAAAATCCACATCTAAACCCAGACCCAAGCGCACCGGACTGCTCAGGCACATAAGAGAGTGAACTATCGTTTAATTGAAGCCTATCAAGCGCTTCCCTAAGCATCGGATATTCATCTGTATCCGTACAAAAAACACCGGCAAAAACAAAAGGACGAACAACGCTATACCCAGGAAGAGCAATGGCTTGAGGAAGATCCATTCCAGTCGAACCGGCCGCCCAAATTGTATCTCCAACTCTCGCCTCACGCACACTCCTCACTCCCGTCACAATATATCCAACCTCACCGGCCCGAAGAATCTGACAAGGCTTATATTTTGGCTTAAAATGGCCAATCTCAAGAACCTCAATATAAGTCTTAGTATTCAAAAAATATATTTTATCCCCTTTTTTCACTTCACCACTCGTCACCCTCACGTAAGTTACAACACCTTTATAAGTATCATAAACAGAATCAAAAATAAGAGCTTTAAATTCATCACCAACATTAAATGGCTTCGGCGCGGGAATTCTCTCAATAACACGATCCAAAACCAATTCCACATTAGTCCCCTCTTTCGCGGAAACCGCAATAATCTCATCTTTTGAAATTCCCAAAACATCCTCAATTTCCTTCGATCGCAATTCTACATCCGCAGAAGGAAGATCAATTTTATTTAAAACAGGAATAATTTCGAGCCCATGATCAAGCGCCATATAGCAATTCGCAAGAGTCTGCGCCTCAATTCCCTGCGTTGCATCAACCACCAAAATCGCGCCTTCACAAGCCGCTAAACTCCTCGATACCTCATACGAAAAATCCACATGCCCGGGAGTATCAATCAAATTCAAAATATATTTTTCCCCACCTTTTTCCCATTCCATTCGAACAGGCTGAAGTTTGATAGTAATTCCCCTTTCCTGCTCAAGCTCCATCGTATCCAGCATTTGACCATGTTTCATATCACGCTTCGCGATAGTATTTGTGACCTCCAGAAATCTGTCCGCAAGCGTCGACTTTCCGTGATCTATATGCGCAATAATACAAAAATTTCTAATATTCATAAGCTACAAGATTATACCTGCAAAGAGACCGGAAGCAAAGGCACAAATATCCTTTCGAACTTAAGCTTCTTTTGAATAAAATAATACTTCTCCTAAATAAAACGCAATGCGTTCTCAAAGATATTTGTGCCTTTGCTTCCCTTAACTTTGAGCAAGAAAAAATGCAAATCTTGATTTAGAGAAATAGTAATGAAATATATTTTGGGACGCATTGCGTTACATTCAAAAAAATATAGTTAATTACTAAAGAAGCTTAAGTCCCAAAGTATATTTCATTACTATTTCTCGATACACTAGGTTTGCAATTCCCCCCCCTTTGTGCTAAAATTATATGAAAAATAAAAACAAATATGCAACAATACAAAGTTCCTCAAGACGTACAAAGAGAAGACACGATCATCGGACCGTTGACTTTAAAGCAGTTAGGTATTCTCGGAATCGGCGGAGGAATCGCATACGGAATTTACATCAGCTTGGCAAAAAGTTATCCAATGGCAATTTGGCTTCCACCAATGGTAATCATCATTGCGATCACCCTCGCTTTTGCATTTTTAAAAATTCACAATTTAGACTTTGTAACATTCATAATGGCATACACCGAATTCAATTTTTTACCAAAAAAAAGAATATGGATTCAGGGCAGTGGATACCCTTTTATCTCCCCTTTTGAAACCCCATACAAAGAACAAAAGAAAAAAGAACTTACAAGAAAAATGGGCGCAAAAATAGAATCATTAAAAGAATTATCACGCGTACTTGATACACATGGAGGCATCGACGAAGCCGAAACGCCCCCTTCACCAGAAGAAAAAAATAATTAAAAAATATGAACATACTTGACCAAATAGCTCCGGCACAAAAAAACAGAAACAATGCATCCTCAAGCACTCAAACGAATTTACGCATAGGTGAAATTCGCGACGACGTACTTGTGTTAAAAAACGGAGGAATGAGAACCATTTTGAAAACAACAAGTATCAATTTCAACCTAAAATCCGAACAAGAACAAAACGCTATTATAAGCGGATATCAATCATTTTTGAATGCATTGGACTTTCCTATTCAAATAGTAGTGCGCTCAAAAAAACTTGATATCGACAATTACATCGATCAAGTCAAAGAACTTGGAGAAAAACAAGAAAACAAACTTCTTCAGGAACAAACATACGAATATGCGCAGTACATAAAGAAATTAGTGGACTACGCGGACATCATGGAAAAAGAATTTTACGTAATTATTCCATACAATCCCGCAAGAACACCGATGGAAGAAGGCGGAGTTTCAAGCTTCCAAAACTTCTTCAACAGATTATTCGGCCAAAAAGAATCTTTTTCAGACATAAAACAAAGACACGGCGAATTCCAAAATTTAAAAAGAGACTTAATGCAAAGAGTAAACACAGTTAAATCAGGTCTTGAAGGATGCGGCCTAAAAGCCGAAGAACTAAACACTCAAGAAATAATCGAACTTTTCTACAACATCTACAATCCGGTCATTTCAAGAAGCGCAAAACTAAAAGACTTGGCAAACACAGCCATCGAAAACGACCTCGAGCGCGAAAAACCCGACAATCCGGACCTAGTTGGAACTCCGACCACAACAGGAGAACAGAAGTAATTACAATCAAGTCTTCTGTTTTTTACATTGGGTCTCGTGGGTTCCCAACGCAAAAAACTCCTTACCGTTTTGGAAAGGAAGAAAACCTTTTCCAAAAGGTTTTCTTAGTAAAATAAAAAGCATTATCTTGGCAGCGCCCTACTTTTCCATAGACAAGCTATAGTATCATCGGCGAAGGCCGGCTTAACTGCTGTGTTCGGGATGGGAACAGGTGTACCCCAACCTCTTAAACTACCAAGATAGTACCTTTTATTTCAAATATCATTTCCAGCCCTTAAATCAGGCTCAAACTTATACCGTAGTATTTCTTACACCAATCACTAGTCAAAGTAAAGAATCTCTTAAATGTATAAAAATAATCACAATCGCCCATTAGTATCGCTCGACTCAACACATCACTGTGCGTACATCTGCGACCTATCAACCCTGTAGTCTTCAGGGGGGCTATAGGGATATATAATCTTAGGAATAGCTTCCCGCTTAGATGCTTTCAGCGGTTATCCATCCGAACGTAGCTACTCTGCAATGCCGCTGACGCGACAACAGATACACCAGAGGTTCGTTCATCCCGGTCCTCTCGTACTAGGGACAACATCCTTCAAATATCCTGCGATCATGGAAGATAGAGACCGAACTGTCTCACGACGTTCTGAACCCAGCTCGCGTACCGCTTTAATTGGCGAAC
>Ga0065182_1001240_pt1 | contig 10769 bp, 10 predicted proteins | sample CryGey02umfilter_2_FD_59208 | JGI IMG/M metagenome (GOLD analysis project Ga0065182, IMG submission 59208) | Groundwater microbial communities from aquifer in Utah, USA - Crystal Geyser 4/10/14 0.2 um filter (version 2) (version 2) | ecosystem: Environmental > Aquatic > Deep subsurface >...
TTCCATAGCCTCCCACTCCTCCAGCTCAATTTCCACAAAATCATCATCCTCCTCGCTATATTCCTTATTCATCACCAAAAACGGAAAATAAAAATCCTTATGCTCATCCAAATATTTCAATATCCGTATCGCAACTTCCCTGCTTATCTTCATAGGATTTGATCAAAAATAATAAATAATCTTCGATCGATCCTTGATCAGAATTGGGGGAAAGTCAAACTATTTACTTTTAAACTTCAACTAAATCTCTCGCATCTCTATACCTCTCATAAACAAAATTATAAACCTCGAATCCTTTCATTTCACATTCTTTTTCCGTATAGGTCGGTTCAGGCAATTTTGTAAATAACATATCCGTTATTGTAACTTTTACACTAGAACGATTTGCCTCAAAATCTCTCCAATGTGAGACCAAAAGTGGCTTTAGATTTTCCAATAATTCATGCGTAGCACCTTTGATTTTCGCAACTTCATCAGGATTTAAATTTTCTTTCACCAACAAATCAAAAATCGCCAATTCGTCTTCATTCAAATTTTCTTTTACAGACCTCTGTTCTTCCTCATTCAAATCTTTTGCCAATTCGACAAAATCATCAAAAAGCTGATCCACATCATGTGCCCCGCTATTATATTCTTGCAAAAGAGAAAGAAGTCGATCCATAAATCTCGCACGTTTTTTATTTCGCTTCACCATCTCCGTGATTTTTTGTTCAAGCTCTGCCGACATTTCCTCAACCTGCAAATTTTTATTTTCCAATCCTGCAAAAAAAGTTTGTAGTGCATCTGCATCAAGAGAACTCAAATCTTTTATTTTTTTATGTTGAGAAATTACATATTCCCCAGCCTGAATTGATTTATCCAACAAATCTTCCAAATCTTTTTTGACCTGAGAAACATCGACACTTTGCACGCCAACATCACGAATACGTGAAGCAAGCACGCGCACCGCCGTAACTTCATGATAAAAATCTTCCGCCTTTGGATCAGGCAAAACCGAACAATAAGCACTTTGCAAATCACTGGCAAGATTCAAAAATTTCTTTTTCTTATCCTGTTGTGAAATTATGATATTTGCATATTTTTCAAGTAACAATAACTTTTGATCACTCGGCGCTTTCAGCAAAGGCTCAATCTCAATCCGCTCCTCACTCAAAAATCCTTTCACTTCATGAAGTGTATTTTTCAAATCACCCAAAAGCTCATCTTTACTTTTAATTATTTCATCTTCGTCAATTCCACTAGCCGCATATAGCGCCAAAGCACGCTCAATATTTTTAAACACTCCAATATAATCAACAATCAATCCATTCTTCTTTCCTTCATCCGCAACACGATTCGCACGCGCAATAGTCTGCATCAACGTATGATTTTTCAATGGCTTGTCCAAATACAAAGTAGAAAGATTAGGCACATCAAAGCCAGTAAGCCACATGGCACAAACAAAAACAATTCGCAGATTACTATCCGCTTTTTTGAATTCATTTTCCAAATCACCTTTGATAATTCTTTCACGAATTGGCTTAACGTCAATCTCAAACTCTTCCATATCCGCAATTTCATTTTGATTATCACCCAAGCTCACCATCACCGCCATATCTACATTTTCATGTTGTTCAAGTTTTTCCAAAATCTTTTCATGATCACGTTCATCAGTCGCACGCGACAAATCCATTCGCAATTTCGCGATATATCTCTTCCACTCTTTTTGAACTTTATCGTACATTCGGAAAGTGGTTTTCTTATCAATCAAAACCACCATCGCTTTTCCGTCATATCCTCGCCCGACATAATGCTCCACGATATCACGAGCAATAGTATTCAAACGATCCTCACGAGTAACAATTTCATAAAAATTTGAATATTCTCTCTCCAATTTTTCCTCTTCATCCTCATCAAGATCATATCTATCCATAAGCTGTCCCAATTGATCCTCCAAATTTTTATTAACATTTTTAAGTCTCGGAACACGGTTTTCGTAGTACAACGGAACAGTCGCACCATCCTCAACAGACTGACCAAAATTATACACAGAAACATAATCTCCAAAAGTCTTCACAGTTTCAGCTTCACCATCCGCCATCAGCGGAGTACCAGTGAAACCAACGAAAGATGCATTTGGCAAGGCCTTGCGCATATTTAGAGCCATGCGGTCATATTGTGTACGATGCGCCTCATCAGTCATCACAATGATATCCTCACGTTCCGAAATAGCACCTAAAATATCTTGAAATTTCTGAATAGTTGTAAAAATCTGACGATGATCTTGTGCCAACAACGAATGCAAATGTGAAATGCTATCTGCATGAACCTCAGTCTCAGTAACCACCCCAACATTTGCAAAATTCTTATAAGCCTGCCCATCAAGCTGTGTTCTGTCAGTAACAACAACAAAAGTAAAATTTCCCGCAAGTTTACGCAAAACTTTTTGTGACAACCAAATCATCGAATATGATTTCCCTGAACCTTGTGTATGCCAGAAAACACCTAATTTACCATCCAATTCCCTCCTACGCACAACATTTCCAAAAGCACGATTCACTCCGAAATATTGGAAGTACCGTGGCAAAATCTTTTTAGCTTCACCTTTTGCCTCATCAAACAAAATATAATTTTCGAAGATATCCAGTAACCTCCCCTTATCACATACTCCAGTAAGCATCGTCGCCAAATCAGTTTTTGGCTTATCCTCTTCTTTCTCAGCCTTTTTCCACTCATTAAAAAATTCATACGGCGCAGTCAACGAACCAAATTTATTTTCAATACCATTGGAAATAATGATTCCCATATTGTACCAAAAAAGTTTTGGGATAGTATCTTTATAATCTCGAATATTATCACGATGCGCATCCACAAGGCTTTTATGCGACGCCTTAAGTTCTAGAAGAATAAGAGGAATACCATTTACAAAAAGTATCACATCCGGTCTACGCGTATACATCTCCCCCACTATCCACATTTGTGAAACAGCAAGAAAATGATTATTTTCCGGATTTTCAAAATCAAAAAACTTCACACGCTCCGTCTCAGATTCTCCATTTTCTTTCACAACATTTACATTCACCCCATCTCTCAAAAGTTTATAAATCTCCTGATTCGCCTTCACCAAGCTCAAATTTGACCTATCCCTCGTAATAACATCAAACGCCTGCGTCAACGCCTCAAACGGCAACCTCGGATTGATTCCCTTCAACGCCGGCACCAAATACCTCTCCAGCACCACCTCCCCCTGATTCTCCCTCCCCAGCCCCAAATCATCCTCATCCTTATACGCATTAATATGGCACGTCTTATCACCCCATATCTGCTTTATAAGTTTTATAACAGTTTGCTCGACTAGTTGGTCTTCAGAAAATTGGTTCATGGAATAATTTTATTTGTTACCTAAAAAGACATAACCTCTACATTTTTGACATTTATCATTAAACACAGGGTCAGTAAAAGATCTTTCAAAAACAGAACCACAAACAACACATTTCAATTGATTGTCAGGCGAAACACGTACACTACTTAACGTTGAGTAAGGATTCATACCCAGAATTGATTGATTTATACCACTAGTAAAACAACTATTTTTACTTTGATCTATCAATATATTATTTGGACTTATGCAAGTACCCAAAGATTGTGGGGAAGAAACTACATCACTTGTAAACATATTTACACCCAAACCATTTAATACTCCTAATTGATTTGGAGTAACGGCAACAGCGTAAAATTCTTGGGTTGGTAATACCCAGCCCAACAATGTTTTTTCTGTTAAGTGTTGGTATTTCTCCATGGTTTCTTTGCTTACTTTTTCATTAAATTCATTTTCTATCATCTTGGGGAAACTGGAATAGAAACTAACCTCAACAGGTAATTCTTGCACCATATCCAGAGACAGATTCTCTGTCCCGTCAGAAAAATCAGAGATATTATTAGTACAAAAAAATAATTTATCTCCTTTTTGTATTTTGTGAGTTGTGAAAAAATCGAGTATTGTTTCAAAAATAACACAATCAGCATTGATTGGATTATTTAAACATTCTCCTTCCTTTTCTTTTTTTATAGAAAAAGGTTTTTTCCCAGCTATAGCTCTTTTATAAGCATTAGTTAAAATTTGAGGAGTAACCTCTATTAAATGAGTTGTTTTACTATTGAATATTTTTTGAAGACTAGAATTTACTTTCTTATGATTCTCTTGGGTATTCTTCATTATCTCCCCTAACACTATTATAATTTTCTTCTTCTCCGAATCCGAAAGGCCACTATTCCCCTTGTTTATATCGTCATCAAGTTTGACTATATTCCTTTGCTTTATTTGCAAAAGATCCTTGGAAACTCTTTCATATTCAAATTTCACTATTTCAGGAACAAGTAAGACTATATCTTTGTTATCGTTTAGAACTGACTTAAGTTTATCGATTAACTCACTGCTATACTTATCGTCCTTTGTTAGTGTTGAACAAAAGATGTAGATATTACTGTCGATAAAAATATATTTTTTACTCATAAAAACAGGATAGATTTATTTTTTAATAAATACATTGATAACCTTCTCAAAAAGACTAGATTCCGGGATCAGATCTTTCAAATCTTTTATATTCTCTACCATTTCACTTATATCCATTTTGGAACGATTATCCTCATTTTTCTGTTTACGCTCTAATTGTTTTATTCTTTTTGCTAAACCATCATGTCCCCCATATGGCTCCTTATAAATAGTAGAAAATGTATTTCTTGCAAAATCTAAAACTTTATTCTGTTTATCTTTTTCAAATTTTTCTACCAAATAATCGATATGACTTCTAACAGCAGCAGATGAAGACGCCTTGAAAGCATATTTTTCCGCAAGATCTCTTTCCCTAGAATACTGTATCGCAGAAAATGCTATAAGAAACAAGACAGGTGATGTATAGAAAATTCGGCTTGCAACTAACTCATACCAAATCGTAGTTCCAAAATTAATAACTCCGACATACGACAATACCACCAAAATAATTAATACAAATAAACTCACCAAAAATATATTTTTCCACGAATACCATGCAGATAATCCTAATTCTATTTCATCCTGTCTTCTCTTAAAAGTTCCTGAAAAACTTGTGTCTATAATCAAACCAGTTGCTTTTTCAATTTCATCCTTTTTTGACAATGTATATTCAAAATTACTTTGAATATCAGTTTTTAATTTATCAGTTTGCTTTTTATTTTTTTCAATTTCAGAAAGAAATTCTTTAGAATCATCGCGGAAGGTTTTTATTTCCAAAAATAAAGCGTTCGATTGTTTATTTAAGCTTTGCACCATATCAAAAACTGCCTGTACCCCAATCTCCTTATCATCAATCTTGCTGCGAATTTATAAAAATTCTTGATATGCAGCCTGCATGTCTTTGACATTCTCAGCTACAGTTTGATAAATATTTTTTATGCTTTCCAGTGTATTTAATGCCTCTTTCTTTGTGACAGAAATATCTTCATGCAAACCTCTAGAAGCAGTGAGCAATATTTCAATTTCACCACTTATACCTAAAATTTTACCTTTTATCTCTGTAAATTCGCTATATGCAGCCTGCATACTCACAATATTAGCTTCGACCTTTTGAAGTTTATCTGTTATTCCACTTACAAGGTCATGTGCCAAAGTAGCATAAGATTCTATTTGTTCTTTTTTTGTTTTAGTAACACTATAGTTCACTTGAATTCCGTTATTTTCATCATTAAGTAATGTTCTCAATGATTGGAAATCATTCCCAAAAGACGTGATATCTTGAAGTATTTTTTTTGCATTTTTATACTCTCCTCGAATCTGCTCAATTTCAGCTTTTATTTCTATTTTTATTTTTTCAAACTCATTTTTTTCTTCATCGTTCATAAAATTATTATTTAAAAGTAAAATTATTTTAAAATTCGTTTCCCAGTAACTAATTGAGGAATAAGTATATCTCTTATTTTAGTTAAACTCCTATTTTTTCTTTGCAAACAAAGTATTAAACTACCAATCGATTTTAATTTCGCTTCAAATTGCATAAGCATTTTAGCTTCAGGCAACAATATCTTAATTTTATTAAAATTTCCTTTATTTATTTCTTTAAACGTAGCACCTGAGCCAAGATCTATAAATAATGGCACATGCTGCTTCAGCCAATGATAAAGATAATATAATGGCACTTTTTCATTTGGCAAACACGTAATAAATCCTTGATTCGTCGTTGATAAAAAAGTATTGATAGAGATTGCGCCAATAGTTGCCCTACTCGTCATCATTATACTAAATGGAGAAAATAATTTTGCTGAACTTTTTTTAAGACCAGATTCTGTAATTTTTTATTGAGACATATCCGTAAACATTTGCTTACTCCCAGTCAAATCAGTTGGAGTATACCAATTTATTTCTCCTCCCCAATATTCAGACACTATCCTTGACGGAGTACCTCCTCCCAAAATTTCAAAACTTTCATGTAACCTCTTCACTCCCCACCCCTCCGGCACCATGCCGTATTCGTGCCACTATCAACCATTTTCACGTTTTCATGGCCGGGAAATTTGAATTTCACAAACCACTCAGTATAGAGAAGCTGTGCCATTTCTTCCAACGCCTTGATGCGCTTTTTATTGTTTTCGATCAGATCGTCGTAGGCGGAGAGGATGGAGGCAATTTTAGTTTGATCCGCTAAATCTGGAATAGACACCGATAACTCTTTAATTATAGCAGGTGAAATATTTGCTTGATTAGCAGTACCACCAGCCTTTTTAGCCCAAAAAATCTGAGACTCTTTACCTGAAATTAGATAGTAGAGATAACCATTGTCACATAAATTATTTTTTGGATATATCTTTCCTACTCGCTGATTAAGTAACGACTTTTCATCTAAATCATATCTTGTTACTTTACCGACAGCAGAATTAACCTGGGACAAATGTGAGCCAGTCATCGAAATCAAAATATCATTTCTTTTTAAAAAATATTTTTCTAGCTTATCTAATGAATCTGAATAGTAAGCATCTTTATCAAAAAAGATTTTACCGGATGCCATATTTTTAATCTTAATCACAGGTATACCTTTCGTAGAAAAACTACCAGATTTAAAAGCATAACCACTTTGAACCTCTGCTATATCTCCTAGTTTTACTTTTTGAAAAACTGCCATACCAATTTATAAATTATTTCTTCATTTCCTTCTTCACCTTCTTAATCCTCCTCACATAATACTCATGTTCACCGGTTTCGATATATCTATTCACACGATCACCACATACAGAGCAATGACCCATTAGAATTATATCGTTCAGGTCGTTGACAACAATTGAATAATTAACAATAGACACAACCCCAGGGCAGTTAGAGCAAAAACAATTGGGAACTATTTCTTCAACAAAAAGATCCCAGTCCACATCATAGATGGTTTTAAGTTGCGATAATGTTATGGGAAATTCTTTCTTCATATAGCTAAAATATCATCAGGAAAAACCAAAGTGGGATGGAAAGTCGGCCATCACGGTAGGTTAACTCAAAATCCTTTGTTACGACCATGCTTTGGGTCAGTTTCCATTTTTTTACTAATTTATCCATGACCTTTAGGGCAGGAATATCATTGCGCCATTTGACTTCGATAGGTAATACTCCCGAACCGTGCTTGAAAACAAAGTCAACCTCACCACCTTTTGAATAATACCCAAGCCTATCTTCTCCCCGCACAGGTGAAAGCCAGCGTTCTACTACTGAACAGACTAACGTTTCGGCGATAAAGCCCATTTCATTTGGATCATCGAAAACAGTATCATCCTTTTTGTATAATGCGTTGCGCAATGCAGGTTCGACAACATAAAATTTCACATTGCTGGAACGGCGTTTAGGAGCAATACCTATGGATTTCATACGCTCAACCCTGAATAATAAAAATGTAGTGACAAATAGTGAAACATACCTCTCGAAAGTTACATGATTCATCTTAAGATCCCTTTGCAAAATACTTAAAGTGGTTTCTTTACCGTTAAAGCCAAGCAAACGTACAAACAAAAATTCCAAATCCTTGATCCTGCGAATCTTTGCAACCTGAAGCAAATCTTCAAATAATGTTTTTCCCACATACTGCTCCCAAAGTGTTCTATGTTTTGAAGCCAGATCGGTTTGTTGCCAGACCCTGGGAAAACCACCCTCCACAATAAATGATCTCAAGTAATTGGAAATATTTTGTTTTTCCCAAACCCCAAGTTCCTTAAACATCGTTTCAGATGCCTTGAAAACTTCTTCCAATGAAAAATTATGAACGAAGGAACTCCTAAAAATACGGGCATCCTTCGCTGCTTTTATCAATCGTTCATTTTTGTCTTCAGTGGCCTTAAATTCTACATATTCTCGAAAAGAGAACGGCCAGAGTGTATGTTCGGAAATTCGGCCAAGGAGACTTTCGCGATTCTTTTTTTGTAAATGTAACGAAGATGAGCCCGAAACAATATATTGTACCTGGTATCTTCTGTCATAATAGGTCTTTAGCGCACGCTCCCAATCCGGTAGCTGGTGAACTTCATCAAAAAAGAAATACAAAGTTTCAGAGGTATCTCTTAAATCTTTACGAAGAATACTTCCTGCATACTCACCGACAATAGCTTCAAAAAGCTGTTTTGGATCAATGTGTGCCCGAAGAAAAGGGTCATCAAAAGAAACATAGAGTATTCGTTTTGGATCGATCTTATTATAGAGGAGTTCACGAATAATCTGACGCATCATCGTTGATTTGCCTACCTGTCTCATTCCAACGATACTTATAATTTGGTCACTGTTTAAAAATTGGCTCTTTATGGTTTCATATTGCTCACGTTGATAATCAGGGTCTTTGTAAGCATCCATTCCCGATGCTCCACGATCCCACCAAGGATTCCAACTTTTTAATTGTATTAATAACTGTATGTCCATAAACGGCTTAAATAAGGTTAAATTTGCGCATTTCTTTAATTAAGCAAGTATAGTTTAGCAAAATGAAGCTATTTAGTAAAGCTTACTTTCACAGAATGCTCTTCCAATCCTCCATTATCTTCTCCTCCAAGCCGTGAGCTTCTTTAGTAAGGCCTGTAAACTCACCCATCAATTCTTTCATCCTTGCCTCAAAATCTACGTCGCTCATCTCTTTTTCGATGATCTCCACATAGCGACCGGGATTTAGAGAATAATCGTTTGCACGGATTTCTTCGAGTGTTGCGACTTTGCAACGACCTTTTATATCTTCGTATTTCGTTTCACCTTCTTCACCACGATATCGGCGCACGATACTTGCAATTTCTTGGATTTGCTCATCTGTCCAATCACTATGAGCACGATCAACAACCGTGAAAACATCTTGAGCATTGATAAATAAAACTTTGTTTTGCCTATCTGTTCCGCTTTTTCGCTTATCAAAAAACCATAGAGTACAAGAAAGCGTGGCATTCATAAACATGTTTGTTCCAACAGAGACAATCACATCCACAGTTCCAGCATCAATCATCTTTTTGCGGATTTCTTTTTCGGCATTGCCGGCATCACTAGCGGAATTTGCCATAACAAAACCAGCTCTACCTTGCGAATTTAAAGCACTTGCAAACATTTGCATCCAGAGATAGTTTGCATTTGAGATTTCACCTTTGCCGGTGATCGGTAGCCCAAGATAGTAACGTGGATCACCTTGGATTTTTGCGGGATCGATGACCATTTGGCCATTTTTATCTTTTCCTTTTACATTGAAAGGAGGATTTGCGAGCACAAAATCAAAAGTTCCGACACTATTAAACGCATCCGTATAAAAAGAATTCACCTCGGCGATTTTTCCCGACAAGCCGTGAATCGCAAGATTCATTTTTGCTGTACGAATATTGCTACTTCCCTTTTCTTGGCCATAAATTGCGATTTCATTCATTATTCTTGCAGTTTTTTCATGTGCTTTTACAAAGTTCGCAGATTGCACAAACATTCCACCGCTTCCACAGGCCGGATCAAGGATTTTTCCATGATATGGTTCGATAATTTCGACAAGTAGTTTGACGATAGATTGTGGCGTAAAAAACTCTCCACCCTTCGCGCCTTCAGAACAGGCAAATTCGCCAAGAAAGTATTCGTAAATTTCTCCGAAAGCATCGCCTTCGATATCATCAGGGATCTGATTAAAATTTTTGAGAAGTGTGATAAGTATTTTGCTATTTTCTCCCGGATTTTTGTGAAGTCCGGTAAAATCTTGCGGCAACACACCGGCAAGATCAGTATTTTTTGATTCGATTTCTTTCATCGCATCATTTACTGCTTTGCCGATATTCTCACTCTCGGGAAGGTTCATCAAATACGAATAAGTCGCGATTTCAGGCAAAAATAAAACACCTTTTGACTTGTAGTGATCAGGCGTTAGAGGAGCTTGTCTTCCTTGCGCATTGCTTCTTTCGGCTTCCATTTCCGCTTGCGCTCGTTTGAATCGAACATCTGCGAATTTCAAAAAGATAAGACCGAGAATCGGCTCAGAAATTTCATTGAGCTTGAGACCAGAGTTTGCTCGTAGCTGTACTGCCGCCGACCAAAGTCGCTCGTGCAATTGCTTACGACTATTATTTGTCATAATAAACTTGATTTTAATTTTTCTTGCAACTATTCAACGGGGAGATTTTAGCACAAACGGATTCAAATAAAAATTGACTTTTCCCCACCATTCGCTAAAATACAACCATACAGACGAAAAAGGATCCGAACGGCCAACTACCTAAGGAGTCTTTTTTATTCATACTTACTCACCCCCGCATTCCCCAAAAGCGACCTCATTTTAATAATC
>Ga0065182_1001246_pt1 | contig 10738 bp, 9 predicted proteins | sample CryGey02umfilter_2_FD_59208 | JGI IMG/M metagenome (GOLD analysis project Ga0065182, IMG submission 59208) | Groundwater microbial communities from aquifer in Utah, USA - Crystal Geyser 4/10/14 0.2 um filter (version 2) (version 2) | ecosystem: Environmental > Aquatic > Deep subsurface >...
CGTAAATTTCCGGCAAAATCAAAAGCATTTTATTAGTCAATCGATATTTTTCTTGCCCCAACCTTACTTCAAAAATTCCGCAAATTTTCACCACGGCAAAAATTCCCTACTAAAGTTTCGTGGAGCCATTTTCCGTCAAGTTAAAAATTCCGGAAACTCATCCCCGGGGATGAACCCACCGCACCCGCACCCGCAACCACCGCCAACCCCAACCACCACCCCCAACCCCAACCACCACCCCCAACCCATCGCCGGTGACGAGGAATTAGTTATCGATCACTAGGTATCCGGTAAAAAGTGATGTAAAAAAGGCTATCATTGCGGCAAAAGCTCCGTTTCCCAGCAAAACTTGGCGGGAAAATCCTATTTTTACTTTATCTCCTCTCATATAAAGTTCATTTATGCGTTCGGAATTTTTGTCGATTTTCGCCTCGAGAGATTCGAATTTTCTTTCCACAACTTCAAACCTGCGGTCGACATCCTCAAATCTGCGTTCCACATCTTTTTTGAACTCCATTATGAGGTCATAAAGCATCCAGTTTGGGACTTCGCGTGCGTGCATATTTTCTTCAGTCATGAGATTTACGATTTTAATGATACTACTTTTTGTTTGCCGGCTCAATAGTATGAGTGGCACATAGAGCCCCACCCCGTTTATCTAAAGGTGGAACTCTACATTATGTTTTTGCGTTTCCTATGTCGCATACATGTTATATCAAACAAACATTAAATTTCTGTTAAATTATTCTAAAATTTTCTTAAAATTTTTCTAAAATCCCAACCCCCACCATCAAAACTCAAGGCTCATCCACACCACCATCACTCCATGGATTGCAGCGACATACTCGCCACAAAGACTTAATTCCACCCCAAACCAGCCCATGCTTCTTCAGTGTCTGTTTGGAATATTCCGAACAACTTGGGTGATATCTGCAATATCCATGTGGATAAAATCGCTTAAACCAGCCATGGTCCGGCGACAGAGTGCGCTGATATGCCGACACAAAATAAGCCGCAACATTCCGCGGAATATGCCAAATGAATTTTGTCATTTTAGTAATAGCTTTTTGGTGATTGCTTTACGCCATTCAAATGAACTTCCCAATGAAGGTGAATACCGGTAACACCGTAAACACGACCGGTATTACCCATTATACCAACAACATCACCCTGATTTACCCACTGCCCAACACTAACATTTAAAGAGTCCATGTGAGCATAAAGTGTCTGTAATCCATTTCCATGATCTATGATCACGTGATTACCATAACCACCACCCCATGTACCTGAAGATGCCTTAATAACAGTACCTCCGCCTGCCGCCCAAATAGGTGGCTTGCTTCTGTTTCCAATATCAAGAGCATAATGCCCGGCATGATATCCCTGAGTAATACTTCCCATAGTTGGGAATATAAAAGGTTTTCCTGTAATCGGAATATCCGATGATCCGCTAACATTAGTATAAGCTCTAACGTCTCTGCTAACGCCTACGTTACGATAAGTATTTGCAACGGCAACAGGGTCATAAAGGGGCTTAGCTCCAGGTAAAAACAAGCTTTGTCCCTTAGATATGGTTTCGCTGGAAAGACTATTTTGAGCGATGATCGATTCGGATGAAATTTTGTATTTTGTAGCAATCTTTTCCAAACTATCTCCACTATTAACCTTATATCCAACTCCATCAACAGGAGGTATCAATAGATTTTGCCCGGCTCTTATACTATTGGCATTTGCGAGATTGTTTTCCCACATTATAGTTTCAACCTTTAATCCATAAGTTTTTCCAATTCCTGATAATGATTCTCCGTTAGCAATTGTATGAACGGCATAATCCGTTAATCCAATTCTGTTAGATTCATTTGTTTGGGGATTTACTTTCACCAAATAACCATCCTCATCAGATATTAAGATATCTCCGGGAACAGCATATGAAGAAATATAATCACTGGAATAACTCATTGAAGCCTCGGTGAAACTACCGCTGGATGTAAGTGAAGTTACAATTATTGTCGTAACAGACAAAATAACTGCCTGTGAAAGCAGTCTTTTTTGTGGAGCAATAGGTAATATCTCTGAAACGAGTCCCATCGATATGTTTGCAAGATTTTTAAGCTTGGAAATTACAGAAGAACCTTCCCATACCTTTATTAGGGGGGAAGCAAAAATAGAGAATAAATCCAGTAAGTGAGAGCGCGCTACCATGGCCTTTGAAAAGACTCTTAAATGCCTGGTGCGACGTGCGAACTTATTAACCTGTAATGTGCCTTCAAAACTATCCATATAATTTGTAAAAAAATTCAAACGCTCACACTTCAAATTATGACCCATACCCCCCAGTACTAGCAAGATGGGGGCATTGACATTTCGGCAGGTATCTTGCCATATACCTTTTGAAAAGTCAAGGCATCCTCGTTTTGAGGCTTTGAAAAGGCAAAGATTTGAGGTCGGGTTTTTAGGTTTCCAAAAGTGATGAAAATATAAATGCTTGACTTTTTAACAACAACATTGGGTTTTGCTATTGCATAAAAAAGTACCTTTTGTTAAAGTCCCCCTGCTTAATTAATTCTGTTCTACCTTAATAGGTAGGGCTTACAGATCTACATAGATCTTAATCCAAAGAAAATATGACAAACACAGATCTTCAAAGTGCGCAAAAGTATGAACTCATGATTATGTTGCTACCGGATCTTGGAGAGGACGGTACGGCAAGAGAGCTTGAGGAGGTTCGCAAAATTATAGCTGAAGGACATGGTAAAATAGAACAAGAAGATTTATGGGGTGTTCAGGAACTTAGCTATCGTATAAAAAAACACGATGAAGCCTATTATGCTGTAATAAACTTCAATATTACCACTGATAAAATTCAGGAACTTGAGAAATCACTTAATATTCACCATTCGGTTATTAGGTTTTTATTATTGAAAACTCCGGAAAAATATACTTATAAGACATTTAAGGAATATAAGGAAGAATCAGCATTGGCAGATAAAGAGGATGAAGCAAAAAAGAAGAAAGAAGATAAAAACAAGAACCGTCCAAAACCTAAAGTGGAAGTTAAAAAACCATTTAAAAAAGAAATCAAAGAAGAGCCAAAGGAGAAGCCAAGAAAAGAAGCGAAAGTAGAGGTAAAAGTAGAACCAAAAAAAGACAAATTGGAAGATGTTGATGATAAACTTAAAAGTATCATCGACGATCCGGATATTAGTTTATAATTCTTAAAATCAACAAAAAATGAGATCAGTAAATAAAGTTATTATCATCGGTAATCTTACAAGGGATCCTGAAATTAAGGAGACACAAAATGGTCAAGCTGTAGCAACTTTTGGAATTGCTACTAATCGTGAATGGGTAAGTGGTGGAGATAAGAAAGTATCAACAGAATTTCATGAGTGTGTTGCCTGGGCAAAGCTTGCTGAAATTTGTCACAAATATCTTAAAAAAGGTAAACTGGTGTATCTTGAAGGTTATATTAAAACCAGAAGCTGGGAAGATGAAACCGGTGGAAAAAGATTTAGAACAGAAATTGTAGTTGAAGATATGATAATGCTTGATAAAAGAGCCGGTGGAGACCATTCAGCGGTGGAAAAAGATGATATGGATAATGTTGTCAATGAGGCGGAAATGGATGTAATGCCTGAAGATAACGAAAACATATTCTAATTATTAACAAATTTAAAAATGCCAACATATAAAAATCGTCAATGTCAGTTCTGTATAGATGAAGTTCAAGCTATTGATTATAAAAACATAAGATTACTGAAGAAATATGTTTCTCAGTACAAGAAAATAGTACCAAAATACTATAATGGAAACTGCCTTAAACATCAGAAAAGATTAGCTACGGCTATTAAAAATGCAAGAATGATGGCTTTGATTCCATTTACGCCGTAATTGGGAATCGGCCAAGAAATTGGATAAAACAACAAAACCCCTTTTAAAAAGGGGTTTTTTGTGCTAAAATATCCAGATATAAAAAACAAAATGTTAAAGAAAATAAAAAGCAAATATCAGGAGGGAAAACTAAAAAGAGCGCAAAATAAAGAGGCTAGAAGAGAGCATTTATATAAATTGCACAATGAGCCTACCGCTTTTGATAATGTGGTTTTAAGCTGGGTTGCACCTGAAGCAATAAGACATGAAAGAGGCAAGAAATGGAAAGTTATCATGAGTCTTCTGGTTATTGTTTCTACAGTTGGAGGAATATATTACAATGCTTGGACATTTTCATTGGTAATCCTAACCTTTGCATTTGTTTACGGAACCATAAAATTAGAGCATCCAAAGGATGTTGAGGTTAAAATTTCAGAAATTGGAATAAAAATTGGAGGGCGCAAATATGCTTTTGGAAGGATTAAAGCCTTTTGGGTAATTTATGAACCTCCATATGTGAAAACTCTAAACATCAGAGTACAGGGGAAATTTAATGAAGATATAACTATTCAATTAAACGGACAAGACCCAAGTGAAGTAAGGGAATATTTGTTGGAAAAAATCCCTGAAATGGAGGGGCAAGACGAAAAATTCACTGACATTGTATTACGTATCTTTAAAATATGACAATGGAAAATGACAAAGAAGTACAGAAGGAAGCTGTAGACGCTGCTCGTGATGCAATTCTTCGCGAATTTGAATCAAAAAGAGCCGGTATAAAGACAGATAAGGTAGAAGCTGCTGAAGGAATTTTGAAGTCAAAACTTCTTAAGCCTGTAAATGCCATAGATAAAGAATGGACGGATAGAAGAGAGATTTTAAGAAATAGTGGTAAGGATTTGCGTGAATTACGAAATGAACTTAAACCAAAATTAGAGGAATTTGCCAAAATAGGGAAAGCAATTTTGGTTAAATTAACCCATGAAAGCGGAAATTTATCTCCGGAAGTTTTGGCAAAAATCATTTTTGATGTTAATACAGACACCGACCTCTATATGGAGGCACTACAAGAAAAAGGCCATGATGATCTTAACGATGCCATAAAATGGTCAATAGGTGTGGTAGCTGGAGATATGCCGACAGCAAGGACAAAGGCCATCCCTGTCTTAAAGAAATATGTTAAAAAACAATTTCCAAATGGCAAACTTATGCCGGTAATTTGGATGGTTTTAAATTTTAGCAAATTTGAGGATAGAAGAGAGGTGGCAAAAGACTATATTCAATCACTTAATGGTGATAAGGCTAAAATTGAGGAATTTATTAAGGAAGGAAACGTTAAAGGCGCATTTAGCTATGAAGATATGGTTAAACTTAGAGGCGGAAAGAAGTTCACTGATCCAAAAGAGGAAGAAGGTGAACAAACAAGCTGTGATCTTATTTACAAGCAGCAGCACGATTTTAGTGTGAGAGCGAAATCTATGGCTACAGTTTCATATGGAGTAAGAAATGTCTGGGATGATGTTAACGGAGTTAGTATTTTTAAGTTCATCGCTAAGGCTGCCGCATGTTTAACAATTGGAGGTAACATTTTCGTTAATGGTTACAATGTTGTTAAAGGTGGAGCAAGTGTTGGAAGTCTAACAGGGCTTGCTACAAATAAAAACATTGTAGGCTCTGCCGCATTGTTGGCGGTCTTACATGGATATGATCAAAATCAAACCTTGGAAGAAATGACAAGATCTAAAGAAAGGCGAGATAATTTAAGTGAAGAGCAGGCCTTAAGAAAATTGAAAGTTTTTCGTGGTAAAAACTCTAATATTTGGAGTAAATTGAATGGTTTCTTTAGAACAAATGATTTTGAAGGGGGAAGGGAGTTTTTTGAATATGTAAAAGCAAGAGAAGGAGTGGACGGAAACAAGGTTTTTGAAAAAATGAGTAGTACTGAATTTAAAGATTACCTTTTTTATCGAAAAGAGAACGCAAAGAAGGGAAAAAAACCTTTAGAAGAACAAAAATACACAAGATTAAGTACTGCTTTCGCTGAGGTTAACGATAGTGAATTGCAAGATATAGCAAAAGTGTTTGATAGATTCAATCTTGGAGGAAAGGCCACAGGAATAAAAGAATATGAAGCAATAATTGATCGCTCAGAAAAACTTACATAATAAAATGCCGGAAAATACTCAAGAACAATTAAAGGATTTTATCCAAAGCCATCCGCGTTTAGCAGGAAATAACGGCTTGTTTGGTGGTTTAAATGAGGATCACAAAGTATTAAAATTTTTTGTTAAATATTTGCGTGAAAATAAAGGCGGCGATGGACATGTTTCAAAAGAAATTAGTAGTAGTCATTTTCTTAATTACTTAAGCAATTCCGAAGTTGATGAAGAAGAGATTAATAAGCTTAGAAAACAATTTTATGAACTTATAAGAACTCAAAAATTACATGATTTTCCACTCGGAAATAACACGCTTTATAAATTTGCCCTAATTTTGAATGGGCTTAACTTAACTGAAGTAAATGAAGAAAGTGCTATGCATCTCTATAACGAAGCACTAACAAAAACCATGGGAACAATGCCAGGTTCAACTGTTGGCAATACAACTGTTGGCAAGACCGCCGAAGTGGCAAGGAGCAAAGTACCCAAAGTGCCCGGAACTCAATCAAGTTCTACAACTGAGAAAACTAAGAAAACTGATAAGATAGAGGATTCTGAGGATGCTAAAAAAACTAAAATAGAAGATAAAACTAACATAGAATCTGGTGGTGCGGAATTTAATGGTGCAAGCGCTAATTATGGTACAAGTACAAATTATGGTTCAAGCACAATAAATAAAAATCCATCCCCGGGGATGAATTCAGCAATTCCAACACCGGATAGACCAAAGCCTATTCCAACTGAAAATGCAGACAACAATAATGATGACTTAGATAAGCCCGTATTACCGCGATTGGATGCTGATGCATTAAATATTGAGCTGAAAGATGATGTGCCTGAACCTGAACAAGTCATCACCGGTGATGAAAAACAAGTCATCCCCGGGGATGGATTACAAGAAACATCAGAACAAAGTTCTGAAAAGAAATCATTTTTATTTGATCCGGCTATTACTAAAGAAGCCAAGATGAGAGTTGAACCACTTCCTCAAGGAATGGGAAGACAAAGAAGACCATCCAGGAAAAAAAGAGTTGGTGATAAACAAACACAACAACAACAGGCACAACAAGAACAGCAGCAACAACAAATGCAGGCCCAAAACGCCTTTGCTAAACAGCGACAGTTAGCTGCCCAGGCCCAACAACCCCAACCTAAAAAATCAAAAACATTCAGAAAAGTAGCATACGGAGTACTTGGTGGAGGTGTTCTAAGTAGCACAATTCTGTCAGGTGGATCTGCTAATGCGGCAGGTTTCAGCCTTGTATCCATAATGTTCGAAATAATTTCAAAATGATAAAAGCACAAATCAAAAAATCAATTTTAACCATACTAACGGCAATTTTAGTAACAACTTCCGTATTTGTTGCCTTGCCTGCAAATGTAGCAAATGCCGCAGTAACCTGTCCTGCTGGATTTGCGGAGATTCCGGGAAAAGACACCTGCCAAGCAACTGATGCAACTGCAAAAGCTTGTCCTAAAGAATTCCCAAAGGTTATAAGTCAAGCCCCCCTCCTTCAATGTGGCAAGAATGCTATAAATCCTGAAGCCTCTAAAGATATAATAGCAAAAATTCAGGTATTAACCGGGATTCAAAAACTAATGAATAAAATCATTTGGCCCGTATTGGTTTTAACTGGAGGTTTGATGGATAATAGTTTGCTTTTTGGCAACGGCATGGAGGAGCAACTTAGGAATATCTGGATACCTATAAGGAATTTGGTAAATATTTTTTTCGTAATATTACTGGTGGGAATTGCTTTATATAATGTACTTGGAATAGGAGATGAAAATAGTGAATATGCGGTAAAATCGATGCTCCCTAAAATAGTCATTGGTATCATTGCCGTTAATTTTTCATTTTTAGCTATTAAAGTTGTTTTAGATGCTATCAATATTTTAACCGTCTCTATATTTGCATTACCAAATCAGGTTAGTGAGGGGTTAGATAAGGTTATTAAACTTAATCCTGATGGCACAGTAGCAGATGAAGATAAACCTAAAATTGAAAGCCTATGTGCAAGCCTATTCGATCAAGGTTACAGCGAATATAAAACAACGAGCGACATTGTAAGAAAGCAAGAGATTGAGAAAAGAGTATATCACAGCGTCCTAAAAGATGTTAAGGGACACAGCGAAGGTATGACATTAGTAGCCATGAAAACCTTGGTTGACACCCTCCCAGCTAACAACGTACCTGCCAAGGCAGTTATAGAGAAGCAAATTCAGGACGGAATTGATGGTAATTACTGTAACGAGAAGAAAGAACTTACTCCAACCGGAATAGAGTTTCTCAGATCATATAACAGTAGAAATGCCGCGTTTGCCATGGCCTTAAATATGGGAAATATAGTTTTTTATAACGAGGTAAACTGGCAAGGATTGGAAAGTATAGATAGGTTATTTATAAACACACTAATGTCTATGCTACTTTACTTAGTTTACGTAGCTTCATTTTTAGCATTATTTATAGTCCTTTTGGGAAGGATGGTCGTTATGTGGTTAAGTATCGCAGTTTCACCAATCTTGGTATTACTTCTTGGTTCATCAGGAATAAAGGAAAAAGTTGGAGACCTTGGTAAGCTTGTAGATCAATTCACCAAAAATGCCATTGCACCGGTTCTTATTGCATTATCAATGACGGTTGGATGGATTATGTTAAGGGCGGTTCAAGATACAAATGGTATTAGTTCCGATAGTGCACTTAGCGTAGATCCTACAGGTGGAATCCCGGTAGTAGGGCTAAACACTTTGCAGGATTTCACAGTTGCAGTTGGAACAATTGCGGTTGTATGGCTTGGCGTATTTTCTGCCGCCAGTGGAACAATCGCGGAAGGAGCAACTAATTGGATGAAGGAGAACCTGCTTAAAGCCGGTAAGTACGTTGGATCAATACCATTCAAACATGTACCTTTCATACCAATGACCGTAAATGGAAGCGATCAACCGATTACTTTAAGCCAGCTTGGTTATGCTGCTAAAAGAGCATTGGATACAGATGCTGCAGATACGGCATTTTGGGATAGAATTGCTCCAAGACAAGAGGTTACTCCAAGAACTTTAAATTCTGATAGAGTTAATAATGTACCTACTTTAAAATCCGCTCTTAAAGCCTTATCAGATAAGGGCCAGTTAAATTCAGCGGAAACAAAAGCTGAATTAAATAAATTAAAAACAAATAATCCGGCTCTTTATAGAAAGGCTACAGAGGATACTTTAATTGGAACACATATTAAAAACCTTACTGATGGAGATGATGCAGACAGAGAAAAAGCGGCAACAGCCTTAAAAAGGGTACTTGCAGGCACTACTGCAATGACGGCAATAGATAAGGATACGCCGGCATCAAAACCGGAGGCGGCACCGAAACCGCAAAAATATAAGGCAATAAAACCAAAAGACCAAATTCAAACACAAGACAACACTGGTAAGGAAGAAGACAACGCACCTTTAAGCATTCCTGAAAGAGGAAGATTAAATAAAAATTTATCAGCACTTGCCACAAAATTAGAAAAACCGATAACATTAAAAGATGTTGATACTTTAGTTAAAGACCTTGTGGTTACTGATGTAAATGATACTAAACGAGCACTTACGATAAAATCATTGACTGAAAAACTTGGACAGCCTAGAGTAGACAATCTTATTCAAGCATATGGGGGAGAGGAGAAACTTAAGGCAGCTTTGAAATCAGGATTGCCCCAACCACCCGCTGGCACCCCACCACCAGCCGCCCCCGCCGGTACAACCCCACCACCCGCACAACCATAAATAAATGGAATCAAAAGAAAATAAAAGAAGTAGGCTACTAACCAAAGAACAGGACAGAAAGTGCTCTGAACTGGAAGGTTCAAGCACGCCATACGCTAAAGAAGTCGCGGATCAATTTCGTAAGGGAAAAATTGATAGTAAAACTTTTGAAGAGGCGCGAGAAGCCTTAAGGGATCCCAACAAAATGCAGCAGGATTCCTATAAGTATTTTATGAAGGCTCTTGCGAAAGGAAGATTTCCAGATAGAGCTAAACACGCGGGACGCTTTTTAAAAGCCTTGGGAAGCTCTGAAGAGGAGGCCTTCTACGCAAAAGAGTTAGTTAAAGAAATAAGTGATGAATCTTCAGGTCAACTTTCCAATCGTAGAGAAAGGGATGCATTGGCCAAATTGAAAGAATTAAGAAATGAAAAAGTTGCTAGTAGTGTCGCCAAATCAACTACCATGGATATTGCCGGTGCAATCAATAAAGTAGCTGAAACGAAAGAGGGGAATTGGTCTGTAGAAAAACCACCGGAAGAATTCATGCGAAGGGTGAATGAACTGGAATTCACAAAAGCCAAAGCAATTCTTCAAAGAATAGGAGCAAAACAGAAAGAACTGGATTTAGCACTAAATAGTCAAAAAGATGAAGAAACAATTACCCGTTTGGAGGCTGAAATTGCTCAAATGGATGAAGAGTATGAACAAAATCGTGCTGAGCTGGAGCCCTTAAAGGAACAGTGGCGCGCATATCTTAAAAAGATGGGAACACGGTACGAAGCGATTGGGAAATTTTTTGATCGTTCCGGTATCGATATAAATTCCGCGTCCAGAATCAAAATGTGGATGTTTGAACATGGAAGCACCTTGAAAATGGAGAGCATGGTTAGTGATCAAAACACAGGAGAAACAGTAAAGAAAATCGTTAGCATTGAAATAGTTGGAATTCACTTCAAAAATG
>Ga0065182_1001267_pt1 | contig 10648 bp, 10 predicted proteins | sample CryGey02umfilter_2_FD_59208 | JGI IMG/M metagenome (GOLD analysis project Ga0065182, IMG submission 59208) | Groundwater microbial communities from aquifer in Utah, USA - Crystal Geyser 4/10/14 0.2 um filter (version 2) (version 2) | ecosystem: Environmental > Aquatic > Deep subsurface >...
GAGATTCTCAACATCCCGGCTTCTGTCAGACACTGTACTACTTGTGCGGAATAAGAAACTCCATGTTATTAAGGTACTGATGACATACGATAAGCGGCTTTTGCTTATAGATATCACCCATGTGCATCACGTATTTATACGGTCAGTTCAGCATTTGAAAAGTGTATGAATGCGAGTTTGATGCATGAATATTATACTTGAGGACACTTGATATGAGTATCACATACATACAAATATCACTCGTATAGAATTTGAGGAATTCTGATTCGCATGAAGAAGATTGCCACCGTTTCGTTTTAAAACCTCTCAATTCATTGATGAAGGAGATATGAAAATCAATCTGGAGTATTCAAACTCAATCAAGTGACTTGATTTGAATTATTGTTGCTGATCATAAGCTTGTCGACACGGTTTCCATCCATATCTACTACTTCAATCTTGTATCTATTCAACATCAGATGATCTCCTGAAATTGGCACCCGCCCGAGTCGATTCATTACAAAACCTCCAATAGTATTGAATTCTGCACCATTTTCTCGAGGAAGATGTTCAACTGCAAAGCGTTCTTTGAATTCTGCTGTTGGAAGAAGTCCATCAACAAGCCAAGAATTATTTTCTCGTTTTATGATCATTTCTTCATGCTGCTCATTTATATCCGGAATATCTCCGACAATTGCCTCAAGAATATCTGTTAAAGTGATAATTCCCTCCACGCTTCCATATTCATCAATAATCACGCCAAGATGAATTCGTTTTCGTTTAAATAGTTCCAGCGCCTCAAGTACCTTCTTATTTTCAGGGATCAGAAGGGGCACATGTAAAAGATCTTTCAAAGGGACGTTCGTATTTTCGTCAACAAGCTGGCACAAATAGGTGTCGGTTCGAAGGATGCCAACAAGATTGTCAATAGTCCCATCAGCCACGGGGAAATAGGAAAATTGATATTTGAGAATTGTGTCTTTGATTTCTTTTGGCGATGCATTGATATTGAGCCAGATTACTTTATTTCTTGATTGCATCAATGAATTTACTTTGGCGTCGCCAATATTGAGAACCTGTTCCACGATATTTTTCTCAGCAGTCTCAAATATTCCTACCCGTTCCCCTTCTTTGATCAGCATGCGAACTTCCTCTTCACTTACCTGTGAATCTTTTAATGGCCCTATCTGGAATAAGCGAAAAATAAAATCAGTACTTGCCGAGAGAATATATACAATGGGGTAAAAAATAACTAATAGTTGATTCATGGGGCGCGAGATCCAGAGCGCAATTTTTTCAGAAAATTGAAGACCAATACGCTTGGGAAAGAGCTCTCCAATAACGAGTGATAAATAGGTTAATATGACAACGACAAGAATAAGCGAAAAACTCGTTGCCGCAACTTGAGGCATCCCCAGTTGTATAAAAGTTTTTTCAAGTGGCTCGGATAGTGTTGCGCCTCCAAATACTCCGGTAAATACCCCAATCAGCGTAATACCAACCTGAACGGTAGAGAAAAAGTGATTGGGGTTTTCAACCAGTTTCAGTAAGATTTTTGCTCGCTCATTACCTTGTGAAACAAGCTGTTTTAAACGCGATTTTTTTATCGAAATAATGGCAATTTCTGCCATAGACAGAAGTCCATTGAATAAGATAAGAACGAAAATTACCAAGAATGCCATATGAGAAATCATTATAACAAAATTTGATCATTTGAGTGCGTTCGTACGTCCTTTTTGCGCTATAATACATCTATGTTTGTCGATGAAGTAATCATAACAGTCCAAGGTGGAAATGGCGGTTCTGGAGCAGTAGCATTTTTTCCCATGAAAAAAGGTCCTTGTGGTGGGCAGGGTGGCGATGGGGGAAATGTATTTATAAAAGGAAATGATCAAATGGCAGATCTCCATCAGTATATGGGTGAAAGAATCCTAAAACCCTCAGATGGAGAGCCAGGAGAAACATTCAATCGCCAAGGAAAAGATAGTGAAGACCTTATAATTCCGGTACCGGTTGGAACTCAGGTTGAAAATACGAAAACGGGGGCAGTTATAGAAGTATTAGATACATCAACGCTGCATATAGTTGCCGAAGGAGGAAAGGGTGGTCTGGGAAATGCATCTTTTTCAAGTTCAACAAATCAAGTGCCTCGTGAATACGAATCAGGAATTAAAACAAAGAAGACAAAGTATCGCCTTGTTTTAAAACTCATAGCTGATTATGGTTTGATCGGGATTCCCAGTGCGGGCAAAAGTACCCTTCTCAATGAACTGACCAATGCACAGGTAAAAACCGCAATGTATGCCTTTACGACACTTGAGCCTAACTTAGGAGTTTGCGGAAAAAAAGTAATTGCAGATATCCCCGGACTTATTGAAGGTGCCTCAAGAGGAAAAGGATTAGGTTTCAAGTTTTTAAAGCATATTGAAAAAGTTCCCTTTCTCCTCCACTGCATTGCGTGTGACTCGCAAGATGTGGTTCAGGAATATGAAACCATCATGAAAGAGCTTGCCGCGTACAACCCGGAACTTGCGGAGAAAGAACAGGTGATTCTTCTGACAAAAACCGATCTTGTTGATGAGCAAAAAGTGAAAGATCTTCAAAAGCTTCTTAAAAAATTCGGGAAAGAGATTCTTCCGCTCTCAATCTATAATCCCGATCAGATGGAGCAACTTAAAAACCTTATTCGAGGGTAGAAATGACGGAGTTAAGAATTTTTTCAACGTCTGCTGAAGACTGCACACGCATCAATTGATCACGAACATGTGCTGAGTTACGAAAACTTTTGCAGTACCACGCAAGGTGTTTGCGCAAACTCAAAAAATGTCCTTCGGGAGTAAGTCTTTCAAACGCTTTGCAATGCTCAAGTGCCGTTTCAAGCCTCACTTTATTTGACACTTCTTCTCCGGTAAATATCCACGGGTTGCCAAATGAAGCTCTTCCGATCAATACGCCATTAACGCCGTATTCCTGAATTTTATTAAGCGCATCATTTCGTGAATGAACATCGCCATTTCCTAGAATCAGCGTTTCCGTAGTCCTTGCCATTTCAGCTGCTTTTGCAATTTCTTCCCAATTTGCCTGTCCGGTATACATTTGCTTAAGAGTTCTTCCGTGGATCGTGATTGCGGCAGGTTGCGCTTCAAGAAGGTGTGGAATCCATTCTGAGGTGGTGATCTCATCAAAGCCAATGCGAGTCTTAACGGATACAGGAAGAAGCGACCGCGGATTATCTTTTGGTTTATGACTACTCACCCATTTACGGATTGAGCCGCGAAGAGCGATATCATCAACTGTTATTCCATTTGACCAGTCTTTCTGGGCTTTTTGCACTGTTCTCACAATTTCCTGCGCAAGCTTTGGGGTGCGGATAAGACCCGCACCTGCACCGCGTTTTGATATGGATGCATCAGGACAGCCCATATTGATATCAATGCCGGAAAAACCAAGTTCGGCGACAATTATGGCCACCGTATAAAAATGATGGGGCTCAGTACCGTAGATCTGTCCAATAATCGGGGTGTTCGTTTCGTGGGTGATAAATGAGTTCAATAATCGAACAGCACCATTGCCCACTCCTTCAACTGAAACAAACTCGGTGAATAATACATCAGGTTTTCCATGAAGATCGGTAATGTATCGGAAGGCAGCATCAGTCACTCCATCCATGGGAGCTTGACCTATGATTGGTTGTGATTTCCACGGGTTCATAGGCTTAGATAATATCTTCTTTTTTAAGTCTGACAAACGAAATCCATTCCTCAATCACTTCGATAATAAGTTTGAATGGAGCCTCAATTATAAAATCAAAGATAACAATAAAGAAGTTGATTTTTGAAACGCCTTCGCTGAATAATTTTCCCATAGAAAGAATAGGCATGAAGAAAAAATCAAATATTGGGGAAAAAAAGCTTCCTTTTTCGGTCAGTCGATACATATTGGCAAGCTGCTTGATGCGATAAGCAAAAAATGCAACCACACTGATAAAGAATATAAAAAGAGCTTCGCTGAGAATGTTGAAGTTCATCATCTTCAAGCCAAGATGAATCAAATACAATGTAACAATAAAAGTTGATACGTACAGAAATGTAAATCCAAATGCCAAAACGGGTCGACGATTTTTTACTTTTTTGGTTATGAATGCGATAGATTTTTCAAATGTAGAGTCCTTATCGATAATATCTACTATTCGAAGAAATAGTCGCTTGGTATTATCTTCACCAGGTACTGATACCGAAAGAATGATTAACAACATGAAAAGAGGTGGTGCTAAGCTATTGATTCCTATTGCCCAATAATTGACTTCATTATAGAGATACTGTGATACTGGAACCTCTAGAATGAGGGCAAATATCATTTTTGTAATGAATATATATACCAAACTTCGAAACGCAAGAATATTGAGGCGAGAACGTACGAGTGCATATTTTTCGCGCGCAATCTTTTCTACATATGTCCACAGCTCACTTTTATTTAGAAGTATCTCGTCAATTTTTTCTTTATTTTCTCGAAATAACGAAAAGATTATTAAAAATGGCGGGAGTTGCTTCCGAGTAAAACGAACCAATTTTTCTACCGTAGGATTACTGATAAGACTGTCAATCTTATGAAATATATCCGACAATTTTGGAATAAGCGTACTAATCTCTTCGTTGGTATAGCAGGCAAATGGTTTATAAAAAAGGCGAAATAAATGGTAGCGTTGATAAGCTTGATCACTCTTGCGATACGCCTTTTCAATGGCAATAAACAAATAAGTGTCTTTTTGTTCTGTTTGAACATCTTCAATCTTAACCTTATCTTTGAGTGTTTGAAAAATATAATAGCCAAAATCGGCCTCCTGTTGTGATATAGCAGGACTTAAGTGCTCCTCTATTTCAGCGGTTACGAGCTGGAGTAAAAAATCTGCAAGAAAAGCTTTCGTCTTGTAGATTCTTCCGGTAAGAAGCTGCTTTCGTATGTTAATATATCGGTCAAGAATATGTTGAATTTCTTGAATATCCTGTGCGCCAAGCGATCCGTTTGGAAAGTATCGCGCCCACATGAGCTCTCGAAGAATATTTTCAGCTTCACCCTTTGCTTCTGAATTGAGCGAAAGCCTTCGTTTTAATATTCGTTCTATTGCCGCCCTCCGAATCAAGTGATCTTCACGATATTCAATTGCATTTCGTACTTTTTCATAAACTAAAGCAAGAAAAGAAACGGTTTGTGATACAGAAAGTTTTGTGAATTCGTCAGTTGGCGGCTTTTGTTTTATTGAATGGAATGCACTCAGTAAATTGTTTGTGACCGTAGACAACGATATGATTGAAGGAACATTTTTCGGAATATCTTCTTCTGGCATGTTAGTTTGGCGCAATATGCAATACCGGTGTAATCACTTATTATACCAGCAGTCAGCAGTCGTTACTCATGGAGTTTTGCTCCCCGTTTTGTCAACATTTCCTTGATCTCATCTGCTTTTTTCATAACCAGATCTTTTGAAGTTCCTTCAACATTGAGACGAATGAGTGGTTCTGTATTTGAGGTTCTTACGCTAAATCTCCACTCAGGATATGATATGGCAATGCCATCCAATTTTGAAAGTTCCCCATCGGAGTAACGGTATTCGAGCTCTGAAATGATGTCTATGGTACTGACTGCTTCTGGCAAAAGGAAATTAAATTCTCCTGACTCAACAGAAGTACTTATTTCTTCAAGTATTTTTGAAAAGGGCTTTTTTTCTCGGGAAACAACATTCAAGACATATAAGATCACTCGAATAGTGCTTTCACAGCCGCCCATTGACTTGAAGTAGTAATGCCCCGATGATTCTCCCGCAAAAAGTGCACCTTCATTATTTACTTGTTCAGTAATTAATGCATGTCCTATTTTGGTATATCCAACTTCTCCCCCCATCTTTTTGACCATATCCTCAACGTTTTTTATATAGCGGATATCAACAAGAATGCGCGAACCAGGGTTTTCTTTGAGCATTTCACCGGCAATGAGTGTGGTGATAAGAGTTGCCGGAACAATTTCTCCACGCTCATCAATAAACATGGCGCGATCGGCGTCGCCATCAATGGCGATACCAAGGTTTGCGTGTGTTTCTTTAACTTTATCTTGCAGTCCACGAAGTGTCTTGTGTTGCAATGGGTCTGCTTGGTGAACAGGAAAGGTTCCGTCAAGCTCAAAGTTCATGGGGATAAGCGTTGCGTCAATTCGTTCAAAAAGGTCAGTAATGGGAAGTATTCCCATCGCATTTGCGGGATCAACTACTACTTTAAGTCCTTGAACATTTCCAATAGGAACGGCAAAAAGTGCTTGATCAATTTCTTCTTTGAGAATACCCTCTTGTTTGGTAATTGATCCTCCTTCGATATAATCAGAAAATGCTTTGTTCTCAACAATAGATATGATATTGTTCATACCTGCATTTTTACCAATTTTGATGATTGAATCGCCATTTCTGACGACTATCTTTATCCCGTTGTACTCTTTTGGATTATGAGATGCACTAATTTGTATCCCTGCATCATACTCATCATTTTTGACCGTAAAATACATTGTAGGTGTTGCAATAAGTCCAATATCAATAACTCGAGCGCCACATTTCTGAAGCGTCTCTGCTGCAATCTTATGGAGAGCGGGAGATGAGAGTCTCATGTCATGTCCAAGCACGATTGATATATCAGTTTTCTTTAGTTTTCTGCTCATGAAAGTAAATATTGCACGGGTGATATCTTCCATGACGTCCTCATTAAGTTGATCTGGATATATTCCTCGAATATCATACGTTTTAAATATTGAAGTATCGATGTCGGTCATAGATGTTGTTTTAAATGATAATGAATGTTTCTTTATTCTATTTCAAATAATAACATACCAAAAGCTCAAGAGATTCTTTGAGATCATACGTTGTTTGATTTGTCTTGATAGATACATCAATTCCTGCGAGCTTTTCATAAAAACTCAGAAGAGCTTGTTCGTCCCATCGATCTGCTTGAACGGCAAGTTTTTGTGCTTGCCATGAGGGAATTGAAGAATCAAGCGTATTTTTTTTTGTTTGAATAAGTTTACGAATGTGTTTCCATAATAGTGCGTAAATAAAGGAAATATCTTGTGTTTTTGATACAATTGCAAGCGTATCAATAAAAATCTTCAAGTTCCCCGGATAACAGACATCCAGAAGCTGAAAGACATTTTTTCCTGGCTTGTATTCATCAAACGTTGTTGCAATCCGCTTCAGTCCAGAAAGTTCGTATGCAGATTTACCATTTTCCCAATCAACGACATGAATTCCATTTTCACTCGAAATTTTTTGAACTGTTTCTTTAAACGTTGTTTTCTCACGTCCTTTATATTTATTCGATATGCCTTCTACAAAATATACCGATTGTTTTCCAAACAAATCTCGCACACCTGAGCTGTCCTTGATAATCTCTTCCAGATTGGAAACAGTGGTGTCGGTAATTGCATACCCTTTTTGTACAAAGGTTTTTTTGAGTGATTGAAGCTTTGATCGTGAAGTAATAGAATCTTCTCCTGCAATGACCGTCAACATGACACTATTGTAGCACAACAGCACGTCGTCATTCGGGTTTTTGAAATCATCTCGCCAACGATGCCATTTTATTCTATACTAAATCTATGCTTGATCTTATCTGTTTGGGAAGTGTCAGTATTGATCTTTATTACAAAGGAACATCTCTCACAGAAGGTGAGGGAAGATTTGAACTTGCTATCGGAGGGAAATATTATGTTGATCATTTCTATGAGGGCCTCGGAGGCGGTGGTGCAAATGTTGCGATTGGTGTATCAAAGGCAGGATTGAGGTCTGGTCTTATTGCAAAAATTGGAGACAATCCCTTCAAATCCCTTATTTGCAAAAAACTTGATGATGCACGCATTACCCATAAAGAATATTGTGATATTGAGGATGAATATACCAATATTTCCTCGATTCTACTGAATGCAAATGGAGAAAAAACAATCATTAATTATCGTACTCCTCATGAGACGATAATGAAATGTGCCGATGATTATAAGAAGATTGATAAAACAAAGGCGATATACATGGCAAATCTTTCAAAAGTATCTCTTACCGAACGAATTGAAATACTCTCTTATGCTCAATCTGTTGGCAAAAAAGTATTTGCAAATTTAAATGTGACCGATTGTAGAAGACCAATTCATGAAGTCATGCAGTTTGTTGAACACGTCGATGCTTTGATCATTAATGGCTATGAGTACGCGGATATTGTGAAAATGCCGTATTCTTCAATTGATTTTAATGAAAATATAATCGATAAATTTGTCCCATTCACAAAAGATCACTTATTGGTGATCACTGATGGTAAAAAGGGAAGCTATGCGTATCATAGATCAAAAGTGTATCATCAAGAAGCGATAAAAGTTTCAAAAGTTCTCGATACTACTGGTGCTGGTGATGCGTATACAGCCGGATTTATCGCTGAATACATTCAATCTCAGAAAATTGAGACTGCAATGAATTCTGGGGCAAAGTATGCGGTGACCATATTGAGCAAACTTGGTGCAAATTAGGCCATCACTAAAGGAGTGTATGCTAATACTGAGGACTGCAAGATTGATTCTTTATATTCATTATCAAAATTGAGATCCTTCAGAACTTTTGGCAAAAACTGAGCATGTTTATCATCAGCAGTTAACGCGTCCTGCATCGATAGTTCATATGCTGCCTTTATGCTTGATGTAACAATTTGTGTCCAAGCCTGTTCTTCATTTAGGAGTGTTTTATCCATAATTGCCTGATGCAATCTTGTCAAAAAAACCGGCATGATCCGATATCCTATATCATACATTCTGTCCGTGTCTCTATTCTTATTATCCGCTATAAAATCTCGCAGTTCATCATCTGTTACTGATTGTTTTATTCGATTATCCTGACCCATAGCTCCAGCAAATCCTTCTGTAGAGTATTTCGTTGAATATCCTAAGTAATGATCAAGTATTGCGTCAATAAAGCCATGACCCCTGCCTTCATGAAGGCAGGTATTTTTGACCATTTGGTCACGCAAAGAAATCCCCATATTTGCTGCTTTTATCATTGCGTATGTGACATAGTCATGAGATTTTTGACCAGATTGGAAATCAGGAGAGGCAAGTACTACTCCCGAGCCAGTAATTTTTGCCCAGTCACTTATCCGAGTAATATCATCTGTCGTTACTCCAAAGTTTTCCCAAGTGGTTGCTTCACCTTTATCAAAAGGAGATACTGCTCCGACAAGATGACTTAACGTACCACCAAATCGAAGTGAAGGGATGATTTTGAGAATATCGTTCTGAATTATTTCAGGAAGAGATGAAAAAGCACTCGTCAACCTTTGATTATGAAGTTCCCGCTGATCATGAATCCCGTCAAGATACTCAGATAGTAATTGAATTACACCAGTATCTCTCAGTTCCTCACAAAGATCGGACCATTGTTCATCGGTGGGTACCTTCAAATCATCCTGTACAATTTCTGGTTTTGGATGATGTGAAATTTGCTCAGTTGCTACAAGAAAATCTTCATGTAATATCAATTCCCCATGTTTTGTTTGAATTCGTTTAAAATTGGTAGCTTCTTCTGTTTTTGCTTTCTCTACGACATTATGGTGAAAAAGTGCAAAGATATCTGACGGCGATAATGGTTCTGGAAAAGCAGTAGCATCGATATGCCATTGATTAAAGACCTGGTCAAGCATTGCCTTTTTGGATGGAGTTGGTTCATTGACAGCAGCAAGAGAATCCATATATATAATTAATTTATTGGCACTTACCTATTTATATAAATATAAGCGAGACCGCACGCAATTGCATCTGATTCGTCGTCATCCTTGAATATAATTTGATCTCCCAACTCAAGACGAATCATTTTTTGTACCGATTTTTTATCTGCGGTACCATATCCCGTGATGATTTGTTTTATCTCCAGAGGTGTCAATCGAGTAATTGGAATGGCATTATTTGACGCTGCAAGTTCTATTACCCCAACTGCTTGAGACACTTCAAGAACGGTTTTCTTATTTTTAAAAAAAAATAGTTTTTCAATTACAAGATGTTCAATTTTTTGTTTTTTTATGATTTTGTTAAGCGTGTCATAAATTATTCTCAACCTCAATTCATGTAATGTAGTTTTAGAAGTTTTAATAAGATCTGATGTTATGAAGGTGAAATCTGAGTTACTCGTTCCTGTTTTATCAAAGATAGCCCATCCAACTTTTTCAAATCCCGGATCTATTGAAAGAATTTTCATACGTACAATTATAGTTAAATCAGCTACCTAATAATGATTTACTGTTGGTCAAAAAAACTAAAAAAGGATTCAAACATAGTTTCAATTGGTCCTTTATCTTTTTGAACGGGAAGAGTTGGAGCAACGTTTCCCGGTAAATTTTTACCCGCAGATGCATTCTTTAATTGTTCAAGATATTCTTCATTTGTGGTTATGCGATCTGCTTTTGAGCTTCGATATATGTAATTTAACAATAATCCTGCAAAGATTATTACCACAATAAGAAACATAATCACTCGTTTAAGAATGGTATTCATATACATCATTATACCCCACAAAAAAACCACGCCGAAACGTGGTTTTTTTGTCGTTATTCAAACGTAGGTCACCATCTCTAAATCATATTTCACTGATTTAGTATGTCACTTG
>Ga0065182_1001299_pt1 | contig 10538 bp, 7 predicted proteins | sample CryGey02umfilter_2_FD_59208 | JGI IMG/M metagenome (GOLD analysis project Ga0065182, IMG submission 59208) | Groundwater microbial communities from aquifer in Utah, USA - Crystal Geyser 4/10/14 0.2 um filter (version 2) (version 2) | ecosystem: Environmental > Aquatic > Deep subsurface >...
CGCGTATTTATGCCCGGGCCTTCGGCTTTTGCCCCAGCCATCGTGCCGGCGCAAGCTGATAGATGCCCGCACGCCAAAAGCGCAACCAACAAAACTAAAAGAAACTCTGCGTTAAAACTGGGTAGTAACTTTGAGTACCGCACGTGTCTCCTTATATTCTTGCGTCCCATCTTCGTGGCCATAAATGTTGCGCTCCCCGCGCATGATCATATGTGTATTTGATCTTCGAAAAAGCAAAAAATCCAATTCTCCATAAGTCCGATGGTTAATGAAATTCGCGTTAGCCCTAGCGCTGTTCGTATCAATGACATTGTACCCAAACCGAGTGACCACATTTTTGGAAATATCATACTGTCCGCTGCTGGAGAAGATCAGGTTTACGTCTTTATTTCTATCTGTCTTGGTAGTGCGGATATCAAAACCAGGTTCAAAGGAATAATACAGCCGCCGGTTAAAAAATTTCTGTTCATGGCCGATGTTAAAATTAAAACGATGGAAGTAATCTGAGAGCGCGTGAGCCGCCAGGTCAGCAAAAGCCCTGTATTCATATCCAAAGCCGTAAGTTGTCGATTCATTCCATCGGTCATTGACAGAAAAACCCGCTGTTGTAGTCGTCGCTTCCAAGGAATTACCAAGGTCATCTGAATCGCGCATAAAATAATTAAAATATGGCCGCACCGTTAGCTCAGGCCTGGCCAAAGAAGGCTTAAACGTGATGGACGCGTACTTCTCATCGTTGACCGTGCGCTTGACTAAAGAACTGCCTGTCAAATGATCCCAATAATAATTTTCAGACAAAGATAATGAAGCCTTTTCATTCAATATGTAATTCCATGTCAGCTGGTGCTGAATTTTATCATACGCGGCAGAACCGGTGTCTGTCCTAAATTTAGGCTGAACATATTGATATAGGTAACGAAGGGTTCCTTTGGCAAAGGTTAAGACCGGCTGGACGCGAAACGCTGTCCCGTAAGACTGGTCCTGAGATCCAGCGGCATCCTCATCTTCCAAAAAGAGGCTGCGTGCCAACTCGAAAGCTACCGAAAACAATTTATACCAGGCGATCTCGCCATCTATGCTAAAAACAGCATTACGCATATCTTTGGTCGTTGGCGCATAGGAAATAGTAGAGCTATCATCCTGCGAAGTCGCGGCCTGGATACCGATGCGAAAGTTCGACAAAGTCTTAGAATCCTGTAAAAACCTATGGTCTGCCTTAAAACCAACTACGTATCTTTCAAAAAGGTCCGCCGCCTCATCCGCTTCATTCTTACGGGAAGCGACAAATTTATAATGCTGCGTATTGTCAGGCTTCAGATCCATATGGAGGCCCTCAAGACTGGTACCCATAACATATGGGCTGAAATCGGCATAAAGATCCCCGAACTCAAAAAGATTTTTATCATTAAGGACCTTTAAGCTCAATTGCTTGAGGCGGAGATCGCGGCGTTGTTCAATACGGAAATTATCCGTCCTGCGCAAAAACCATTGGCCTTCAAAATGGTAATTTCCTCCGAGCTTCTCCTGGATATTAAGGTTGAGCTCACCCAAATAATCCACTCCTTCTCTTAAGAAAGACTTAGATTTGTTGCCGCTAACATTATTCCAATCCATCTCAGCGAGGATATTGCCGCTTATAAAACCAGAACGATCAGGGCTATTTTTATCAGTATTGAGGTCGAAAAGGTCATGAAAACGCTTAGAGAGCGAAAAAGAAGTATTTTGCCCGGTAGTCCCCGCGCTAGCACCGCCGCCCAAATAAAAAACTTCCGCGGCGAAAGCCGTGGAAGTGATCCACAAAAACCCAGCTAGAATATAAAATACACAAAAATAGATGATTTTCTTTGACACAGAGCTCTCCAAAAAAGCGTTAAGAATGGTTTAATTTTAATTAATTATCCTATGTTTGTCAAGCGTTTATCCTGAAGCAAAACATATTGATAATACGAGGATTATGATAACCTGATATCCTGTTCTAGGTCTTGATATTTTTTGAGCCATCGGTCTGGACGGCGTATTGGAACGCGCAAGTGGTATTCCCTAAGTCGTCAGAGCTGAAAGATGTGATCTTCAATTTTCCAAAATATCCTCCTACGGTCCTGAATATGATCACATTACCTACATCAGTTATAATATTGTCTCCTGGAATAATATTTGGGCATACACTAAGGCTTTCAAATGTATAGGTGCCCGTAACATTCTGGATTTCGGCGGAGTCAACAAATTTTAACAAATTGATCTCAAAAGTTATATCGCCTGACCCGTCAGGCCCCACAGTTCCCGAAACAAAAGCAAAACTGGAGCGTACCATTGGCATGAAAAACTGAAGGGTCCCGGTCTTCACCTGCAGCGACCCAGATGAGCTCGCGCTCTCCGGCTGCTCGGTAGTCTGGCTGGCACCCGGCTGAACAGGGTTACGCGTCTGTTGGGCGGCACGTATCTCTTCAATGACCGCTTGGCTCAGGCCGCTCGATCCTGCTATTTCAGGGGAAAGCGTAGCATAAATAAGATTACCTCTTAAATTAATTATTTTTATCTTGCCATCTTCAAGCACAAAATAGAAAACAGTGTTACCTGTAGTCCTTTGCTGTTGACCCGTGCCGCGTGGCACTTGCATCTTATCCCATTTCGTATCGGCAGTGAATTTATTGCCATTCGCCTCTATTCTATTTATATAAATGTTCAACCTTATACCAGTAAACATGTCAAAATCAAACCTTACGCCCTCTTCTAAGAAGGTCCGGTTACCGGTAAAGTCCTTTGATATAATATCAGCAAAAAGGGCAACGTTCTCGTTCTCATACGCTTCCGACAATTTTTTAACGGCCGCGAGGACAAGCTGTTTATAATCCACGTTCTGATCTTGTGTGCCATCAATGTTCTCCGGGCCAGGCCCCTGGCTCTCAGGCACTTTTTTCTCTATCGCCTCTGCGTGCGCTAACTCATATGCGCTTATAATATTCGCCAAGTCTTTTTTGGCAGCCTCAACAGACACGGAGACATGCAGGCCGCCAGCCAACTCCGTCAGCTCTATACCTGCCTCATTGGCCTTCTTATAGAAATCATCTCTATTAAAAGTAAGCCATTTCCGACCCTCAAGGGCCAGTCTCTTCCGCAGAGTATAGAGTTTATACGCGCTAATATCTTCAAGCCCAATATCTATATTAGGCAGCGATATTAAACCGCGCCATACGCTCCCGAATCTCACCGTATTCCATACAAGGGTATACTCTTTTGCTCTATCAGGGCCCTTCACCTTTAGTATCGCGTCTTTTACCTGTGAAGCGCCTGAAAAGTCGTTTATGTAAGGGTCCGCCCCGCCTCCCGCTTGCGCTTCATCGCAATAGTAAAAATAATGATTCCACGCCGCGCTATATTTGCGCTCAAGGCCTTTATAATCATCAAGCAACTTTTCAAACTTCTTCATGGCCTCATCGGCATCGCTCAAATTTTCCTTAGCTACTGCCTTTTCTAAAGACGCAGTGAACGCCGCCTCGCTGAACTGGTATTTTAAGTTCTCTCTCAAGCCGCCTTTGTAGTACCACTCGCCCTCGCCGGTTTTGCGCTTCACGGACCATCCCGCCGCGGTTACAAGCTTATCGTACTCGGCTGCGGTGCCTTCAAGCTGAGAGAGGGCATTATTCGCGTTGGTGAGGTCCTCCAGGCGTTTCGCGAACCTCGTCTCGTATTCCTTTACAAGGGCAGGAAGCGCCTTTTCACAGCTCTTCGCGTTCTTATCGTATATCTCAAGCATCGTTGGAATATGTTTGTCATAATTGGAGAGAATCTCCTTTAAGGCCGCAGCCTCATTTATCCTATCTATAGTGTTTATTTTGAGGTCAAGTTCCTTAGGAATGAGCGCCCTAAAAATATTCGTTGCGTTGTACTTATCGTCACCACCGACCCTGCGCCTTTCACTCTCAACCAATTGGGCGTATTTCTGGAGGGCAAGGAGCTGATCTTCTAAAGTCGCGATCTCCACGATCTTATCCTTGAATTTACCGAGCGCGCCTATTCCCTCTTTTACGTCAGAGGAAGCGCCCTTCAGGAACTCCATCGCGTTTTTCGCGCTACGGTGCCGTTCGACAATTTGCGTAAGCGTCAAACCGCTCGCGCCTATTTCTTCCGGCATATTAAACCAATAGAAGGCAGCCGGAATATTCGCGTAGTTCAACTGTATTATATTCTTAGACGCCAGGCCCTTAAAGAATTGCGTATAGTCTTCATCATATTTCTTGCGTTTGTCCTGTATCTGTTGCGCGAGAGGCGGAACTTGATCCTCAAGCATTCCTTTAGCTGCCTCGTAGATATTGAACCATTGCTTAAGCGCCTCTTGCGGGTCCTGGGCCGTGATAGAAGGCACTGTTGGTACAGCCGCCTTTTTTACGCCTTCCTTAGCGCTTGCCACATCTTCAGCCATTTCCGTCTTGCGCTTCTCTTCTCTCGCAATGGACAATCGCTTATAAAGATCCTCAAGCTTCTTATTAAGCCGTTCGGCCTCTGGTTTTATATCTTCTAGATTCTTTTCTATCTCGGCTTTCGTCTTCGTCAGGTTTGCGCTAAGGTCAAATATGGCCTTTTTTGCTTTATCTATGTGCTCAAGAACAAGCGCGAATTTTCTGTAGATGGCACCTGTCTCCTGGAGCTCTTTGTCTTCAAGCCTTGACATCGCCTTTATATCTCCTATTGTCAAGGTAAGCGTCTGTTGAAGTTCCTCAATTTCGGGCAAGAGCTTACTCGCCTCCGTGCTCAGCGGCGCCATGGTTCGGCTATAGTAGGAATCAGTGAAGCTGCCCTGTAGGTAGTTACTCCCCAATTCAACCGCGACATCCAATATTATTATCTTGACCACTTTTTTATACAACCCTAACGGCAAGGTCAATGCGCTAAAAAAATCCATGGTGGCAAGCACCGACGACTTCAGGAGGTTGCCTATCAGCCGTGTACGTATCTGCTTATTGAGTTTATCTATCTCGTCATAGGCGCTCTTCAGATCGTCCATATTCTGATTAAAACTCTGCAAAAAACTTTCCATCTTGAAAATGTCCTCGGAGAGCGGATGGTATTTCGCCTCTGTCTCGCGTATCTCATTCTCAAGATAATATGGGTCATCTCCCGCATACGCCGCGAAATGGAAAAAACCAGACGTGACAATGAAAGAAAAACAAATAACAACCGATATCGCTTTACGTAACATGGCTACCTTTCTTTTAAAGATCCAAGCCGTTGTATTCCGCGTATTCCGGCGTATTCAGGTATTCAGGGACACATCACTTATTTCGTCAAATTCATAAGCCCGCCTGATCACGTTTGTTCATATTCAGGGACACATCACTTATTTCGTCAAATTCATAAGCCCGCCTGATCACGTTTGTTCGGCAGAATAAAGGTAACTTTTGTTCCTTCATTTTCTCTACTTTCTATGCTGATATTACCGCCCAATAACTCAACGGCCTGTTTACAAAAAGCCAACCCCAACCCGCTACCGCCTATGCTGCCTTTTTCATTTGAGTGAAATTGAACAAATTTACTAAAAATATTAGAACTGAAATGGGCCGGAAACCCTATCCCCTTATCTGCCACGCTCAACATCAATTTCTTATCAACCTCTGCCGCGTAAACAGAGATAACGCCGCCAGCCTTACTCGCTTTAATAGCGTTGCTAAATAAATTTATTAAAATACGCTGCAATAATAAATGGTCTGTGTGAAAATTTTCAGGTAGAATGCCTAACTTCTTTTCAAATGTCGCTCCCTGATTCATCGCGTATATAGAAACGACCTCTTGGGATGAAATTATTATTTTATCAATATCCACATTTTTTATATCTAACTGCATTTTTTGGGCCTCTATACGGGCTAGGTCAAGGATCGAATTAATTAGCGTTAAGCCTCTTTGAGACGCAATCTTGCAGATATTTACTATTTCTTTCTGGTGGCCATCCAACGCGGTCAGGTCTTCTAAATTACCAAGGCCGGAAGAGATCGTAGCCAATGGGATACGCAGATCGTGGACTATGAAATTTAAAAGATCCCTGCGGGCCTCTTGGTCGGCCTTAATTTTAAAAAGGAATAAAGCGAATATTATAAATGCTATCAATCTAATGCTTCCATTCCAAACAAAGATATATATGGAAGAGTAAAGATGCCCCGCTAAAATATCAATTAAGCCCCACGTAAAAATGCTCAGCGAAGACGCGATGATACCTAAAGTCAAATTACCGAACCAAACGATTATTCCTATCGGTAAAAAATAGAAGATAAAGAACTGAAGCTCCCAACCGGTCACCCAGTCTAGAAATCCAATAAAACATATCAATATTAATGTTATTATAAAATAGTATTTGTAAAATATGGATTTCAAATTATGATTTTTTTCCATCTGGCTTATTTAATTGATTACTATTTCGTCCTTTTCTTCCAGGCCTCTTTAGCCTCAAAACCCTGCCGGTCATATTCTCTATCTTCCTTATAAATCCTGCTTCCCCAAGAGGCCTTCCAACACGCGCGTGCTTCTTAAAAAGCCTTGTATCTTGCTCCTTATCCTCACCTAGCAAAAATGCCTTCCAATCTTTTATCTCTTCAGTGAGAAAATTATTGGATAATAAAGGATCATTTGTTTTATTAATATGTGCCCTTGCGCTTGAAAACTCATAATCTTGCGCATTTTTCACGATCCCTGCCCGAACAGGATTACGTTCTACATAACGGACAGCTGCGTAAAGATATTTTTCGTCTAAAGGAAAAGAACTAAACCTGCCTTGCCATAGATATCCTCTCCAGTTTTCCCTAAAATTAATCATGCGCGTATAATATTTATGGGTATCACCTATACCTTTTGCCAAGCTATCTTCTCTTTCGGGCACGGCGATCAGATGAACATGATTATCCATAAGGCAATATGCCCAAAGGCTTATTCCTGCTTCCCGGGTATGTTTATGTAATAAATTAAGATACGCTGTCTTATCGTTATCGCTAAAAAAGACTTTTTGGGATCTATTACCGCGTTGAATAATATGGTGGGGTATATTTGGTACAACGATTCGCGCTATTCTTGCCATAAAGGAATGATAACAAGAGCGTATGATTGTGTCAATGAATTAAGTGATGTGTCCCTAAATTACCTGAATTCCCCGTACTGCCTGATAACATTTATAAATATTTCGGAATAAACCTTAAGCTTATGTTCGCCTACGCCAAATACCGCTGAGAAATCCGCACGGGTTAAGGGCTTTAATACCGCCATATCTTTTAATGACCTATCGCCAAATATAATATAAGATGGGACACCTTGCTTTCGGGCTAATTCCGACCTTGTCTTGCGCAATAATTCAAACAATCCTTCATCCACCCCGGCCCAATCCTTATCCCTTTTTACTTTTTGCCGCACCCTGATCTCTTTCTTTTTCTTGGCCACCAATGGCTTGGCCAGCACAGGAGTTACTTCGCCGCGCAAAAGCCGCCTGCCGGAATCCGTCAAAAAAAGAGTTGAATATTCTTCCTCACGTTCTAAAAAACCCTGGCCTACAAGCTGCTCTATCATATAACGAATATAGGCAATCGGCTCCGAAGACATTCTTCCAAAACTTTTACCATTGTTGTGCCGCCAACGAACGATCTGATCTGTGATCTTACCCTTCAAAACATTGGCTATATAACCGGCCCCAAAACTTTTGGCGTCGCCAAACGCAAGGCTCTCAATACCGCTTAAAATAATCTGCCCGATCTCTAAAGGTTCGTCAACCATCTCCACTTCTTTCAAACAATAATCGCAAGCCTGGCAATTTTGCTTATCATAATTTTGGTTGAAATATCTGGCGATGACCCTATGCCGGCAGGCAGGCTGGGCGCAAAAATTATACATAGCCTGCAATTTATCCATCATTACGCTTCTATTAGAAGATTGCCTGGAAAAAAAACTCCAGACACGAAAATCTCCTCCTCCGTAGAACATATAGCAATACGAAGGCAGAGCATCCCTTCCCGCGCGTCCGGTCTCCTGATGATAATGCTCAATGCTCTTTGGCATCGCGGCGTGAATAACAAAACGGATATCTGTCCTGTCTATCCCCATGCCAAAAGCGACAGTGGCTATAATAATATCAACTTCCTCGCGTATAAACCTATCCTGATTGCTACGGCGCTCGCTATCAGAAAGGCCGGCGTGATAAGGAAGATTCTTGATACCCAGCTCATTGAGACGGGCGGAAATACTGTCAACATCGCTGCGGCGCAGGCAATAAATAATACCCGCCTCACCGCTATGCCTTTTTAAAACTTCAGTGATCTGGGAAATAATATTAGTACGCAGCATGACCCGATAAAACAAATTCGGCCGGTCAACTAAAGCGATATTAATGAATGGTTTATTAAGATCTAATTGCCCAAGAATATCCGCCTGTACTTCTTTAGTAGCTGTGGCTGTAAAAGCGTGGATATTAACAGACGCGAAATTCGCTTTAATGATCTTTAAGTTCCTGTAATCTTCCCGGAAATCGTGGCCCCAATGGCTAATGCAATGCGCCTCATCTATAACAAAAAAGGATAGTGGGACCGACTTCAACAGATCAGTAGCCCCTTCAGTACTCAGGCGCTCTGGGGATATATATAAAAGCTTGATCTGCCTTTCGCGAATACGCGTAATAACCGCTTCCTGCTCTTGCGCCTGCTGGCTGGAATTAAGATATTCCGCGTCGATACCCATATCTTTAAGGCCATCCACTTGATCTTTCATAAGCGAGATCAAGGGCGAGATCACGACCGCCATCCCATCTTTAAGCAAAGCCGGAAGCTGGAAACATAAAGATTTGCCTCCGCCGGTTGGCAAGACCGTCAGGCTATCGCGCTCATCCAAAATAGCAAGAATTGTATCCTCCTGCCACGGACGAAACTGCGTATATCCCCAATACCGCTTTAGGCAATCCAACATCTCATTAGATATATATCTTTCAGTCATATTTCAGATCAGATCAAGCATTCAGGGCCTGACACCCATATTTTTTATCTTTAAAACCCTTCCCTTACAAAAACCTCATTAAACTCCTTACGATTTAACCGGGGGAGAAGGGCCTTGGTCTTATCATGATAACCCACCGCGATAAGCATCGCTACTTCATATCGTTCAGGGATATTAAAGGCTTTTTTGACTTTATCCTGCTCAAAACCATCCATAGTGTGGGTATCCACGCCGAAATCTTTGGCTGCTAGCATAAAACTCATCGCGGATAAACTAGCATTTCTCAAAGCAAAGCCCCGGCAGCCAAAAGAATTGTCATAGAGCATCCTGGCAAATCCCTTTACGCCTTCCCGCGCCTCTTCTTTCTGATAGCCTTTGCTTACCATATCATCAAAGATCGCATCCACCTCTTCAAAGCCTCTGGTATCTGCCAGCAAAATGAACATAGCGGATGCTTCATCTACTTTAGGCTGATTTAAAGCTGCCTCTTTCAACTTCTTTTTATTCTCTGCGCCAGTAACCAAAATTATCTTCCAAGGCTGAAGATCAAACGAAGAAGGGCACAATTTTGCCACATCGTAGATCTTTTTAAGCAAAGCCTCATCAACCTTACGATCAGTATCAAAAAAATTCACTGACCTTCTTTGTTCAAGCACTTTTTTAAACTCCATCGTGCCTCCTTTTTTAACCTAAAGCCCAATGCGGCCACCATAGAATATATCCACGGCCCTTAAAACCAATTCGCATTATATACTATCATAAATCCCTAGTTAAATCATTAGTAGTCTCATTAGTCTCATTAGTCTCATTAGTCTCATTAGGGGTCAAGTCTCATTAGGGGTCATAGTCTCATTAGGGGTCAGACCTTCAGATGTGAGATGCTCTAATAATAGTATCTCGGGATATTGATGTTCTCATTATATAGAAATTAGGTCAAATATTCCGCAATTTGACGCTATCAGAGATAGATTTTATGCCTGCCCTCCGAAGGACGGATCCGTTTTGTCCGCTTCTTTTGGGACATTATCTCTTTAAATTATTGTCTTACAATAAGTAGAGATATGTCCACTCTCAAGGGATAAACATTGGGCTATGAACAACGAAGCGTATAAGAAGAAAACCGGCGAGAATCGACAAAAGCAAAAAAACAACAAAGGTAAAAATTCCGGACTGAAATGCTTCCTTAAAAAGCCGTTCCCCTGCAAACTTATGTCTCTCAAATTCGCGCCACGTAATCACGAATGCCATCAAAGCAGCAACGAATCCAAATACAATACCTATAACAACAGAAAATCCTAACATAGTCCGGATAACTATCTACTCCTCATCTATGCCTTCAGCCATCATTTTACCAACCTTCTTTTTCTGATCGAGCAAATGATGGGGCAGGAAAGATAAATTTGCTATCAAAGTCGGAATAACAGCGCTTGCAATAACTGTCGCGACTAAGAATGAATACTGCTGCTGCGTTACTATACCATGCGAATATCCGTAGAGTGCCGAAATCGTGCCAAAGGTAAGCCCTGTTGACATCAAAAGAGTGTAGTACCATTTTTCTCTTTTCTCTTTACGGAAAATACCGA
>Ga0065182_1001301_pt1 | contig 10534 bp, 7 predicted proteins | sample CryGey02umfilter_2_FD_59208 | JGI IMG/M metagenome (GOLD analysis project Ga0065182, IMG submission 59208) | Groundwater microbial communities from aquifer in Utah, USA - Crystal Geyser 4/10/14 0.2 um filter (version 2) (version 2) | ecosystem: Environmental > Aquatic > Deep subsurface >...
CGAAGATAGCGCCGTGCACCGCGCAGGCCTGTATGGAGTTACTGCGCTATTATAAGATAAAGCTTCGCGGCAAAGAGACCGTCATCGTAGGCCATTCTGAAATAGTAGGCAAGCCTTTAAGCCTTATGCTGTTGAATGAATTCGCGACAACGACTGTCTGCCATATCGCGACTTCAGAGGCTGACAAACTTGTTGAACACATAGGGCGCGCGGATATCCTTATCGTGGCTGTGGGCAAGGCGCACCTTATCAAAGGTAGCTGGATAAAAAAAGGCGCTGTTGTCATTGATATCGGTATCAATAAGTTAGGAGACCGTATTATAGGAGACGTTGAGTTTGAAGCCGCTGAAAAAAGAGCTTCTTATATAACGCCTGTGCCAGGCGGTGTCGGGCCTATGACCGTCACTATGCTTATGAAGAATATGCTTGAGTTATTCGGTGAATTTTTATCCGTCAGATGACTTTCAGATAGGTAAATAAAAAGCACCTCACCGGATAGTTCCACCCCCGGGGTGGAACTATCCGGGGGTCAAAGGTTCTACCGTTCCACTTCCCGTTCCACACCGGGGGTGGAACTATTGGGTTAATGAATGACATTTAAAGAAAAATTAGATTCAGGCGCTAAGATCTTGACGACTGAAGTCGGGCCGCCCAAAGGCATATCGCTTGATAAGATCCTTGCTGAAATAGAGCCGTTAAGGGGCAGGGTTGACGCGGTGAACGCTACGGACATGCAGAGTTCTGTTGTGCGTATGGGTTCTTTTGCCGCGTGCGTTCTTTTAAAACAACGTGGTTTTGAACCCATCCTACAAGTCACCTGCCGCGACAGGAACAGGCTTGCCCTGCAGTCAGACATCATTTCGGCAGCTGCTTTAGATATTTGTAATATCCTCGCCCTTACAGGCGATCATCCGACATTAGGCGACCATCCTGAAGCTAAGCCTGTCTTTGACCTGGATTCTGTCCAGCTTTTAGAGGTCTTGCGCAGGCTCCAGACAGGCGAAGATATGAATGCTAACAAGTTATCAGAGCCTGTTCCGAAGTTTTGCGTGGGAGCCGTTGTCAATCCCGGGGCTGATCCATTGGAACTGGAGATCATAAAAATGGAGAAAAAGCTGGAAGCGGGTGTTGAGTTCTTTCAGACTCAGGCAGTCTATGATATCCGGGTATTTGAAAAATTTCTGGACGCCTCAAAACATCTTAAAACAAATATTCTGGCTGGTATTGTGCTTTTAAAGTCCGAGCGTATGGCGCGATACATGAATGAGAATGTGCCGGGTGTATCAGTCCCCGAGGGCATTATAGATGAGATGCGTCAGGCGCAGGACAAGAAAGCGAAGTGCGTTGAAATAGCCTCAAGGCTTATAATTGAGTTAAGGTCAATGTGCCGGGGAGTGCATATCATGCCCATTGGTTGGTATGGTGTCGTGCCGGCTGTATTGGACGCGATATGAAAAAAATTGTTATTATAGGTAACTCAGCCGCGGGCATTGCCGCTTCTGAGGTTATTAGGGAGATGGATAAAGAGAGCTCGGTCACCATCATCTCTGATGAGCCTTTTATGGCTTACGAGCGCCATAAGATATTAGGTTTTCTGGCAGGCAAAATAAAGGAGAGTGACCTTTTTTTCCGGGATCAGGATTTTTATAAGAATAACAGCCTGGACCTTATCGCAGGGCGCGAGGTAGTTGAGCTGAACTTAAATAAAAAAAAGGTAATTTTTAAGGACAGGGAATTCGTGGGATTTGATGAGCTGCTTATCGCCTCAGGAGCTAAAGTTTGTTTGCCTAAACTTCCTGGCGTCCAAAAAGAAGGCGTTGTTGCTTTAAACGGGTTAAGCGAATTAAAATATATCGTTGATAACCTGCCTATCGCGCATACGGTGATCATTGTCGGGCCGGGCCAGATAGCTGAGGAATTGGCGCGCGTCATCGCAGCTAAAAAGATAGACGTAAAATATTTAGGTGTAGTATTAGCGCCAATAGAAGGTGTGGATGTTATTTTTGATAATCCCATAATAGAGATATTGGGTGACAGCGATGCCAGGGCGGTGAGGCTGTCAACGCAGAAAGTTATTGGCGCTTCTTTGATAATATTTCCAAGGACAGGAAATGCTAATATTGACCTGGTAAAAGATACAGAGATAAAGGTAAACAAAGGTATTGTTGTTGATGACGCGATGCGCACGAATGTGCCTTTTGTGCTGGCCGCGGGTGATGTCTGCGAGTATCAGGATGAGAGTAAGCAAAAGGTGCGCGGCTGGGAGAGCGCGCAGAACGATGGTAAAATAGCAGGGAGAACGTTAACCCAGAAAGGGTAGGCCCTCCCAATACCATATAAGGGAAGGGCCTGAGGAGTATTCATGTCAGACATAGCAAAAATGGTTTCTGATACAACTGATAAACTTATTGGCATGGCGGATTCGGCTTTAGAGGATTCTATCCGCGCCAAAGGTGAAGGTTTCGCGATAGGTTTTGAAGGCACTGCTTCTTATCTGCCTTTGGTTTATGCCCTTTTGGGCCTTGAGGTCAAAGACTTAAAAGACGCACGGGCAGTCGTAGCTTTAGCTAAACAGATAGCAGCCGGCAAAGCTGTTCCCAATGGCTTAGTTGTTCCTTATATGGATGGCCTTTTAAGCAAGGGCCTTGCTGCACTATTAGTAGAAGAACTTTTGGCGTGCCTGACCATCGCGCCTCAGGAAGGATATCTTGGTTTTGTACCGGATACGGTATTGCGTTCTTTGGGAGTCCAGCTTGTTGATGGCCGCATAGCTGGTATAGCCGTCATTATAGGTAAGGCAAAAGATAGCGCTACAGCAGTTGAGATAATACGAGGTTTTCAGGAGAAGAACATAGTATCGCTTATTGTGGGTAATCAGGGTTCTATCAATATAAAAGATCAGTTAGTTGAAGCGGGTGTTGAGCTTGGCTTGGATAATTATATAGTTCCACTCGGCTCAGGTGAGCTTTCCAGTGTTTTTGCCGTTAACTTCGCCATTCGCGCGGCTCTTACTTTTGGCGGATGTAAAGGCGGGCAGTGGAAGGAGATCTTTAATTACACGCAGAACAGGGTGCCGGCTTTTGTCCTGGCCTTAGGCAAACTTGATGAAGTAATAGTTACTACGGGCCTGGGTGTTTTGAATCTAGGGTTTCCTATCATAACTGATATGGATGCTCCGCAAGTGGGTAAGATAGAAACAACAAAATATGAAGCCTTGGTCACTGAAAAGACAGTTTCAAAGATCGTTCCCCTCTGCGTAGAGACGCGCGGCATAAAGATAAAAGTGACGCGTTTGCCCATACCTGTTTTATACAGTCCGGCTTTTGAAGGCGAGCGCGTGCGCAGGGAAAATTTAAAAGTAGAGTTCGGAGGTAAATATTCAACTGCCTTTGAATTCCTTTGTTCACGCCCAATGGATAATGTCCGGGATGGCAAAATAGAGCTCATAGGGCCTGACATATCGGATACGGATAACAAAGCCATGCCTTTGGGTATCTTAGTAGAAGTATCATCAAGGAATTTCAATAAGGATTTTGAGCCTATTTTAGAGCGCCAGATCCACCGGTATCTTAATGAAGCCCAGGGCGTCATGCATATGGGCCAAAGAGAGATGGTGTGGTTGCGTATATCTCAGGAGGCTTATGTTAAGGGCCTAAGGCTTGAACATATTGGCATTATTATATACGCTATGCTCCATAGAGATTTTGGGGCTATTGTTGATAAGGCGCAGGTCACGCTTTTTACAAAAGAGCAAGACGTAGAGAAACATATTCAGGAAGCGCTTGTTTCGTTTGAGGCGCGCGACGAGCGCCTCAAAGGCATGGTTGATGAGAACGTGGATACTTTTTATAGCTGCGCCTTGTGCCAGTCTTTCGCGCCTAATCATCTTTGTATCATAACGCCAGAACGTTTAGGGCTATGCGGCGCATATTCCTGGCTTGACGCCAAGGCAGCTTACGAGATAACGCCAAGCGGCGGCAATCAACCAATTAAAAAAGGCGTTTGCCTGCAAGAGACGACAGGCCAGTGGAAGAATATAAATGATTATATTTTTGAGAAATCTAATAAGACTATATCTGAAGTCAGCATGTATTCATTACTTGTTTCGCCGCAATCCAGCTGTGGTTGTTTTGAATGTATTGTAGCTGTTATACCGGAAGTCAACGGCGTCATGGTCGTCAATCGTGATCATGGCGGTATGACACCGTTAGGCATGACATTCACTCAGCTGGCTGGTTCTGTAGGGGGAGGCGTTCAGACACCGGGTTTTATTGGAGTCGGCAAACTCTATATCAGTAGCAAGAAATTCATTTCTGCTGAAGGCGGGTTAGCCAGGATAGTCTGGATGCCAAAAGACTTAAAAGAGGCGCTTAAGGGCAGGATAGAAGAGCGAGCCAAGGAATTGGGCCTGGTTGATTTTTATGAAAGGATCGCGGATGAGACTAACGCGCCCACCCTTGAAGAATTGACCGCGTTTTTGGATAAAAAGGCTCATCCCGCTTTAAAAATGCCGGCGTTGATATAATCCTTGCGCAGCCCCAGGCAGCAAAATATTTCTTGATATTTTATCGAAAATGTAATATTCTAAATCAAATAGGTAAATGAAAAAAATCACGCCTTTTTTTCCAGCTTTAACAATCATTTTCTTTCTCGTTTCTCCTTCTTTTGCCCAGGGTTCAGCCGAGACTAAAAAGATGGCGATGGAATATCGCGATTGTGGTTTAAAAGCGCAAAAGGGCGGAGATCCGGAGACAGCGCTCGTTTATTTCCAAAAGGCCATGGAGTTGGATCCGTCATTAGCCGTAGCCTACAATGACGCCGGTGTCATCTATGAATCAAAAGGCTGGAACGACAGGGCAAAGCAAGCGTACGGTAAAGCAATTGATTTAGACCCCACGTTAGCCAGCCCATATTATAATCTGGGAAGTATCTATGAGAAAGAGGGCAATCTGGAAAAAGCCGCTTTTTATTTTAAAAAGAGGGTTTTGATAGGCGATTGGAACGATGAATGGACGGAAAAAGCCAGGCAAGAGCTAAAGGCCCTGGGCGTAAGCGACCCGGAAGTACGGGAAGATTTTCTTGACCAGCATTTAGCCAGTTTAGATGCAAGCGGGGCCATCACCGGTAACCCAAAAGGCAATGACCTAGACCCCAGGAAACGCAAACGCGACGCGCAATTGCATCTTTTTCGCGGCAAACAACTTTTATATATGGGCCAGTATCCCGAGGCCTTGTCAGAACTCGGTATGGCATCGGTCTTAGACCCAAAGAACAAAGAGATCCAAAAGACACAAGAAGATATCCAGCATAAAGCCCTGATGAATTAGAACCTCATAAGTGATCACTCACCTATTAATAATCCATCGTTAAACATTGCTCCATGATAGATGCTAAGTTATGCCTCATTGACGCCAATTCACTTTTTTATAGGGCGTTCTTTGCCATTAAATCCCAGCTTACGACTTCTGCCGGCCAGCCGACGAATGCTGTTTTCGGTTTCGTCAAGATGGTCAATAAGATATTAGGAGAATTAGAGCCTCAGTATTTAGCTGTATGTTTTGACGTGAGCCGGGTGACTCACCGCACCGAGAAGTTCGCGGATTATAAGGCCCATAGGGCGCCGATGCCTGAGGCGCTCTTGTCTCAGGTGCCGTTCATAAAAGAGGTCGTGGCAGCCTATAATTTTCCTGTTTTTGAATTAAAAGGTTTTGAGGCTGATGACGTTATCGCGACCATCACGCGCGCGGCCTGTAAAAAAGTCGGTAAAGTAGTCATTATAAGTTCTGATAAAGATATTTTGCAATTGGTGGGCGGCAATGTGGAGGTTTATAATCCTTACAAGGAAGAAGGTATAGTTTTTACAGAAGAAGTAGTTAAACAAAGGTTCGGTGTTGAACCTAAAAGGATAGCGGATTTGATCGCTCTTATGGGAGATGCCTCTGATAATATCCCGGGCGCTAAGGGTATAGGAGAGAAGACAGCGCTAGAACTGTTAGGGGAATATAGGGGCGTTGAGGACCTGTTAAAAAACAAGGATACAATCAAGCGCGAAACAGTAAAGAAGATCGTTAATGATAATGTTGATTCTATAATCATGAGCAAAGGCCTAGCAGAACTTAAAATGGATGTGCCATTAGATATCACGCTTGAAAATTTAAAGTTCAGGCCTGCTGATAAAGATAAACTTTGGAAAGTATTCAGCCGCCTTGAGTTTAAGGGTATGCTAAAAACGCTTTCTTCCGAGCGCCTGTCTTGCGGCCAGTGGCCGGCCTTAGACATCCAAAAGAAACAGGCAAAATGTATCGCGGATCTGCCACAAAACGCGGCCGTGGACGGCGTATTTGCTTTTTTTATGAGCGATGAGGAGCTGTCGGATACTTCTTTGAAAGTGAATATGGCTTTTGATGAACGCGATGTATACGAGACAGAGGATAAAAAATTATTAAGATCGTTGTTTTCAAAGGCCGGCGTTCTATCCGTGACCCATGACGTCAAGCGCGCCAAACATATTTTAAGGCGTTTTTCTATAGAGGAGAAAACAGGTTTTTTTGACACGATGATAGCCGCGCATCTTTGCGAATCTTCACGCTCCAACCATGACCTTGAGAGCTTATTATGGGATTATCTGTCTTTGCAAGGTGTCAGCCGTCTGGATTATTTAGGCAAAGAATCGCATTTTTTGTTTGAGCTTAAGAGCAAACTTGAGGCGGCGTTAAAAGAAAAGGAGCTATATCGGCTTTTTAGCGAAGTAGAGATGCCTCTGCTGACCGTCTTATTTGATATGGAAGAAGCCGGTGTAAGTGTTGATGAAAAATACCTTTCCCGATTCTCAAAAGAAATGGAGAAAAGGCTTACTAAACTTTCGGCCTCTATATTTGAACTGGCTGGCTGTGAGTTCAATATTAATTCACCCAAACAGCTCAGTGAGGTCCTTTTTCAGAAGTTAAAACTCCCTGTCGTGAAAAAAACTAAAACCGGCATATCCACGGATGAAGAGGTGCTGACAAAGCTTTCCCAAGGCCACGAGCTGCCCAAAATACTTCTGGAATACAGGCAGATATCAAAGCTAAAGGCCACTTATATTGACGCTTTGCCGGGCCTTATTGATAAAAAGACACTACGGATCCACAGTACGTTTAATCAGACGGTTACCGAGACAGGCCGCTTGAGCTCAAGTGATCCGAATTTACAGAATATTCCCATTAAAACTGAGCTGGGCAGGCGCATAAGGCAGGCTTTTATTCCGGGCAGCGGTTTTGAAGGCCTGCTTTCGGCGGACTATTCGCAGATAGAATTAAGGATCTTGGCGCACTTATCGGCCGATGAGGTGCTCATAGAGGCTTTTCATAAAGGCGCTGACATCCATCGCTATACTGCTTCTCTCATTTTTGGCTGTTCTGAGAAAGATGTGACTGACGAGATGCGTGAGAATTCAAAACGCGTGAATTTTGGTATTATCTATGGCATGAGTTCTTATGGCTTGGCAAAGGACTTAGGCTTGGACCCTAAGGCCGCGGAGACGTTCATCGCTGAATATTTTTTACGCTACCCTAAGGTAAAAGTTTTTCTGGATACCCAGATAGATTTCGTAAAGAAAAATGGTTATGTGGTTACACTTTTAGGAAGGCGCAGGTATATCCCGGAGATCGCGAACGCTAATTTTGCCGTACGGCAGTTCGCGGAACGCCAGGCCATTAACGCGCCTATACAGGGTTCTGCCGCGGATCTTATAAAACTGGCTATGATCAACATAGGCGGTCGCCTTAACAAAAAAGGATTTAAGTCGCGCCTTATCATGCAGGTCCACGACGAGTTGGTCTTTGAATTCGTAAAAGAAGAAAAGGCCGGCCTTATATCGTTGGTGCGGGACGGTATGGAGAATGTTATGGCACTTTCGGTTCCGGTCAAAGCGGATATCTATATAGGTAAAAATTGGTTGGATATGCAGGAAGTAAATGAACGCCCCTTGCCTAAACGCTCGTAAATTTTGCCCAGGTTTGCCGGGTAATATTTACTTCGCAGGCTTCGGGGTTGCTGTTGAAGGGTAGAGATACCTATGATAGGCAACATCAAGGAGAAATCATGAAGATAGCGATATGCGCGAGCGAGGCTGTTCCGTTCGCGAAGACCGGCGGGTTGGCTGACGTGTGCGGCGCTTTGCCGCTGGAATTAGAAGAGTTAGGGCATGAAGCTATAATAGTCATGCCGAAATATCAGTCTGTCAGGCCGTCAGGCGCGCTTATCAAGCGCCTTGATGAAGATTTTGACGTAACAACTATAGGCGAGAAGACCCGCGTTTATTTTCTTAAACACGATATGTACTTAAGGGCTGGGTTATATGGCGGCGATTTCGGAGACTATCCTGATAACTTAAAAAGATTTTCATACTTTTGTTCAAAGGTTTTGGAACTTTTTAGCAAAATAGATCTTAAGCCTGACATCGTGCACTGCAATGATTGGCAGACATCTCTTATCCCCATGTTCATCAAGATATATCGGGACAGATATTTTCCTAACGTTTCTAAGATACCGAAGTCTTTATTGACCATTCACAATGTCTCATATCAGGGCCTATTCCCCAGGGAGGCTATGCCTGAAACAGGCTTAGGTTGGGAGCATTTTAATCTTCTTGGCCTTGAATTTTACGATAAGTTAAATCTATTAAAAGGCGGCATACAATACGCTGATATCGTTAATACTGTAAGCGTCACGCACGCGCGCGAGATCCAGACAAAAGAGTTTGGGTGCGGGATGGAAGGCGTTTTGGCAGATAAAAAAGGCCGTTTTTTCGGGGTCTTGAACGGTATTGATTATAAAGTCTGGAATCCTCAGGGTGATCCAAATATTTTCAAGAATTATTCTTCAGATAACATAGAAGCAAAGACAGTCAATAAGCTTAAACTTCAGGCATTGTGCGGGTTCGTTCAGGGCGGAAAAGTGCCTCTTTTTGGCTTTGTTGGCAGGCTCGTAGAACAAAAAGGCATAGACCTGATACTTGAGGTCCTTCCAAAGCTCTTAGCTCACGGCGCGCAGACGATCTTTTTGGGCAAGGGTGAGCCTAAATATGAGGCGGCTTTGTTTGAGATCGTCAAGGCGCATCCCGGATCGTGTTTTTTTAGTTCTAATTTTGACGATATTTTAGCCCATCGTATTTACGCGGCTTCTGATATTTTCCTTATGCCGTCGGCGTTTGAGCCATGCGGTATAGGACAAATGATAAGTTGTAAATACGGCACTGTGCCTATCGTATATAAGACAGGCGGCCTTGCTGATACGATCATTGATCATGATCTTAAGAGTAATAAGGGTAATGGTTTCGTATTTACTTCGTATAAGGCGCCTGAGTTTGAGCTGGCCTGTATGAGGGCCCTGGAGCTTTTTTCCGACGAAAAGAGGATGAAGGACCTAAGGAAGCGTATTATGCGCCTTAATTTTTCCTGGAAAGAATCAGCTAAGAGGTACGTAGGTATTTACGAAGAGGCGATGCGTATATGATAATGGCCGGCCTGACAGGTGGTTTTAGCGCGGGTAAGACAGCTGTCTTAGCCATGTTTAAAAGGTCAGGGGCAAAGATCTTAAATAGTGATAGCGTGGCGCGCCAGGTCTTATTACAAGATAAGCGCGTAATAAAAAAGATCAGAGAGGCCTTTGGAGAAGGTGTGTTCCGCAAGGGCCGCATTGACAGGAAACTCCTGGCTAAGAAAGTTTTTAACAATAAGCGATATTTAGAAAAATTAAACAGCCTCGTTCACCCTGCGGTGAAACGCAAAGTCTTTGAGATGAGGCGGCATCTTAAGGCCAGGCGCGGCAGAACTATCATGGTGGTCGAGGTCCCGCTTCTTTTTGAGTCGGGTTTTGATAGATTTTTTGATGTGACTATAGGTGTCGCGGTAGGCCTTAAAGGCCAGAGGGAGCGCCTCTTAAAAAACTCTCGGTTCAGCGCCAAAGATATAAAGGCGCGGATGAGCGCTCAGCTTCCTTCGGAAGAAAAGGTCAGGCGCTGCGATTTTGTTATAGATAATAACGGGACTAAAAAAAAGACTCTAGAGCAAGTGAGAAGATTAATGGAATTGTTCAAAGGAGGAAACGCACAGTGGAAAAATTAGAAATAGCAAAATTAAAAGAAATGAAGATAACCGATCTGGCCAAATTTGCCAAAGGTTTGGGTGTCAACGGCATAAGCGGCGCGAAAAAGCAGGACCTTATATTTAAGATCTTGCAGGCCCAGGCAGTGAAAGAGGGGCTGATGTTCGGCGAGGGCGTTTTGGAAATACTGCCAGAGGGTTTCGGGTTTTTACGTTCGTCAAATTATAATTATCTGCCGTGTCCTGATGATATCTATATTTCTCCGTCGCAGATAAGAAAATTTGACCTTTGCACCGGAGATACTGTGAGCGGACAAATACGCCCTCCGAAAGAAGGCGAGAAATATTTCGCGCTTTTAAAAGTAGAAGCCGCTAATTTTGAAAATCCAGAAGAGGCTAAAGACAAGGTGTTATTTGATAATCTAACGCCTGTATATCCGCATGAGCGC
>Ga0065182_1001311_pt1 | contig 10493 bp, 10 predicted proteins | sample CryGey02umfilter_2_FD_59208 | JGI IMG/M metagenome (GOLD analysis project Ga0065182, IMG submission 59208) | Groundwater microbial communities from aquifer in Utah, USA - Crystal Geyser 4/10/14 0.2 um filter (version 2) (version 2) | ecosystem: Environmental > Aquatic > Deep subsurface >...
CTATTTCCTTCAAAATAGGCAGTGATGATATTGTGTCATTTTATTTTGATTTAGCTATACTTCTCACCCCCGCCTCGTCATTCCGCACCGGCCTTTGCCGATCACTAAGTGGCGTCAAGCAAAAGGCTTCCCATTGGGATCGGTGCAGGCAAGTTTGATACGGAATCTCACTTTTATTCCTATAAATAACATAAGTAATTCGGTAAAATTCCTGCTTCACGCAGAAATGACGACAGCGCGAATTTTCCTCTTTATTCCCCTTCCCCTTTTCCGCTAAAATACATTCCGAACCTAAGATCCCAATTGGTGAACCGATAGGTGTTCCCATTGGTGACCAATCGGAATAATCGCTAACCGTTACAAAAATGAATATTCTCATCAAAGACGCTAAAAATCATGTTGATAAAGAAATAACCATTCGTGGTTGGATGTACAACCGGCGCGGCAGCGGAAAGATTTATTTTCTGCAGTTGCGGGATGGAACAGGGTTCATACAGGGAATTGTGACATCACAGGAATCGGGTGAAACAGCGATGAAAATAGCGGAACAACTGACAATGGAATCGTCGGTAAAAGTAACCGGAATAATCACGAAACACCCCAAACAGGAAGACACCTTTGAATTACAAGTGCGAGGAATTGAAATCGTACAACTGTGTATCGAGGAATACCCCATCAGCAAAAAAGAGCATGGTCCGGATTTTTTATTGGACAACCGACATTTGTGGTTACGATCGGGTAAACAATGGGCGATCCAAAAAGTAAGAGATGTAGTCATCCAGGCAATTTACGATTTTTATCATCAAAATGGTTTCATTAAAGTCGACACACCAATTCTGACCCCCAATGCCTGTGAGGGGTCAACCACACTGTTCGAAATCGATTACTTCGACGAGGGAACAATGTTTCTTTCTCAGTCCGGACAATTATATCTGGAAGCGGCCATCATGGCCGTTGGGCGTGGATTCGATTTTGGCCCCACCTTCCGTGCGGAAAAAAGCAAAACAAAAAGGCATTTAACGGAATTCTGGATGATGGACGCGGAAGCGGCGTTTGTGGAACATGAAGAAAGCATGGAAATCCAGGAAAATATGATGTGTTTTATTGTGGAACGTTGCCTGACTCACTGCCAAAAAGAGCTCAAAATACTCGAACGTGACATTGAACCACTCAAAAAAATAAAAGCGCCCTTCACTCGACTGACTTACACGGAAGCGATTAAAAAACTGAATGAAATGGGATCGGACATTAAACATGGAGAAGACCTGGGAAATGATGATGAGGGGCTACTGACCCAAGATTCGAATGTACCGGTTTTTGTTCACAAATGGCCGCGTGCCATCAAACCGTTTTACATGAAAGTGGATCCGGAAAATCCGGAATTGGTGTTGAACGATGACCTGATCGGTACCGAAGGTGCGGGAGAACTGATTGGAGGCTCTCAGCGTGAAGATGACTACGAAACCCTAAAAACGGCCATCGACAAAGAGGGATTAAACGGCCCCGAATACCAATGGTACTTGGACTTACGCAAATACGGCTCTGTACCCCATTCCGGCTTTGGCTTAGGGCTGGAAAGAACCGTGGGGTGGATCTGCGGCGTACAGCACATCCGCGAAACGATCCCCTTCCCCAGAATGATCAACCGAAATCGTCCGTAAATTGAAACTGAAAGCAATTTCGTAACTCGTAACCTGCCTGCACCGATCCCAATGGGAAGCCTTTGGCCCGTAATTCTCAATTCTTAATTCGTAATTATTTAAAGGAGTGAACAGATCGGGCACGTCTTTTCGTCATGTCCCCGCGCGGGACAATACTGACGACCGAAAAAAATCATTTGAAGATGAAGCTTGTTCCATTTTTCCTGCGGGAAAGTTTTTTTAAGATCCCTTTCGGTTTGACGAACGTTCTTTCCGTTCGAGAGTTTCCACCGATGAGCAAGGCGATGAATGTGGGTATCCACAGGAAACGCGGGATGACCAAAAGCCTGACTAATCACGACCGCCGCGGTTTTATGCCCCACACCGGGAAGAGACTCCAATTCCGCAAAAGTCTGTGGCAGAACTCCATCAAATTTTTCAACGATCATTTGTGAAAGTAACACAATATTTTTTGATTTTGTTGGAGCGAGCCCCACCGTTTTAATGATTTTTTCAACTCGTGCGGGCGATAACCTCATCATTTTTTGAGGCGTATCAGCCAACGCAAAAAGAGCAGGAGTAATCTTATTAACAGATTGATCCGTGCTTTGCCCGGAAAGCAAAACCGCGACAAGCAAAGTGAACGGACTCTTGTGAATTAAAGGTATGGGCGTTTTTGGATACAGCCGATCCAATAGGTCCATAATCGCCTGTGCTTTTTTCTGCTTGGCATTCATAAATCAATTCTATCATGACAAAAACCGACGTTGACAGTAAAAACAAGGTTTGACAGAAAGTAATAACTTGAAATAAGTAGAATAAGAAGTATAGGCTCACACTCTACCGTTACTCCGTATTTGTTACGGAGTCCTGAGCAGAAAATGAAAAGTATTTAAGTGAATGATGTGTATGAAAACTTATTGTGTATATAACTAAAACAACATAAAACGGCATAACCCCATTGTCATTGCATGCCCCTCCTTCATCATTCCGTGTCCTTCCATGAAGAAGTGTGGACTTATTTTAAGGAAAAGTGTGTATAAATGAACACCGTGAAAACTCAAAAGGGAGAAGGGCGGAATTATTGCTTATTTCTCTATTTCTTCATCCTCTTCACCGCTTGGTAATTCAAGAGCCTTAATTTTTGGTAAAACGGCAGATCCCATTATTCCCTCCAAATCACCATAGAACCCCGTCGTATTTTTAATAACACGTTCAATTTCTTTCTCTCTCCTATTCCAAATTTTCTCCATAGCTCTTTTCTCCGCATCCAGCCCGGTTTTTAAACTCATAAATGCCATAACAATAGTTTCGATGCGATTTTTAAATTCAACACCTCCAAGATAATTATACAAAATTTCCATTTTGGCATCTTTCCCCACAAAGGATTGTTTTACTCTACTCATTTCTGAAAGTTGATATCTCAAAGCAACTGCCAAAGGCAATGCATATTTATAGGCTGTAACCCAAACACCATCTCTAAACCCAAAAGCATCTATACCTTCAGGCAAAACCTGCGTCGCAATTATTGCAATGTCCGCCTTTTTCTCGCCTTGATCATCCTTCAATTTTTTAATCCACTCATTTTGCCATGCCTTTTGGTTTTTTGATTCCCATAAAATTACTCCTTGTTGCTGCCCCATTGATGAAAAAACAGTCTGAACCAAATCAGCTCCTCTTATTCCTGTTTTTACATCTTCAACCGAGTCCGAAATAAATGCATTTTGCAAAGCCAATTTTAGATCAGTTTCTTGAGCGTCGCCCTGAACCTGCATTGACCCTTGCTCTGCTTTTCTATTGGCTTCCTCCAATGCCTTCATCATTTGGTCCATTTTTTTATCTTTTTCTGCCAATTTCATTTTACTAACCTCCTCAGCCTCCTGAATAGCTTTTGCTGTAATTACTTTTGTCGCTTCATCCATCTTGCGATTGAATTCCAAATCCATATTCTTCTCTTTTGTTTCCAGGTCACGCGCTTTTTGTCTCAATTCCAATTCTTGTTTTCGCATCTCACTAAGTTGTTTTTCCTTGTCCTCATTAGTTTTTTTCAAATCTTGTAGCTCAATATCAACCTTTTCAGTAGCTTTTTTCTCAGCTTCTTTCTGTATCTTCACTTTCTCTGCTTCAAGCTTCTTGGCAACTTGAGCATCAACGTTTTTCCGGCTCTCTTCAAGTAATTTAGCCCTTTCTTCAAGCTTTCTCTCTTTTTCTTTAAACTCCTTTCCGATCTCACCTTCAAGTTGATGACGCATTTTTTCTGTCAAAGCGTCGCTAAGCGGTATTTCATGACCACACTTTGGACAAGTTACAGTTTGTTCTGCCATAATTATTGTTTAGTTATAATGGCAACACCATAGAGTACCCGACCATAAAAGTCAAGCCCTTACCTAGGATAACCTATGAAAGAAAATTTTATTGACATTTGGGTTTTTGGCTGATATTCTCAGGCACGTAGGAATAAATTAAAACTATTTAAAAACATGAAAAAGGAAATCAGGAGTAAGTTAAAAGACATGCCGGATCTCCTCTCTATAGGTCAGGTATCTGATATTTTTGGGATTCACCAAGATACACTTAGAAATTGGGAAAAAAAAGGCATACTGGTTCCGCTTCGGATTGGTGATCGAAAAGATCGCCGTTATCGCTCAAAAGATATCGAAACAATAAGTGACAAAATGGGAAGTAGGTTAACATTGCAGCAACTTGAGCAATTTCTATGGAAAAGCGCAGACATTTTAAGAGGAAAAATCGATAGCTCCGATTATAAGAAATATATCTTTGGCCTCCTTTTTTATAAGCGCATTAGCGATGTTTGGGATGAAGAGTATCAAAAAGTGATGGACGAGTTTAATGACAAAACCCTTGCCAAGGCAGACTATAATCACCGCTTTCAAGCTCCGGAAGATTGTAAATGGACAGTGATAGAACATCAGGCCGATAACATCGGTCCCAAATTGAATGAGATTTTCTCGAAACTTACCAATGCAAATAGTCCTAAGCTCGACAGCATTTTTGATGATCTAGATTTTGCAAATAAGCATAAATTCCCAAATGACACCCTCCAAAGGTTTATAAATCACTTTTCTCAGTACAATTTTGGAAGCAACTACATAAATTCAGATCTATTGGGGGATGCCTATGAATATTTGATTAAGCAATTCGCAGCAGATGCCGGAAAAAAAGGCGGCGAGTTCTACACCCCACGAGAGATTGAAAGAGTGATAATCAACATTCTAAAACCCCACGAAAAGGATCATATTTACGATCCAACAGTTGGCTCAGGTGGATTCCTGCTTGAATCTTATCTTCATCTAAGGGAGCGCAACAATGAAAAAGTTGCAAACACCCTTTATCTATATGGGCAGGAAATCAATCTTGGTACTTTTGCCATAGCAAAGATCAACATGTTTCTACATGGCCTTGATGCCGCAGACATAAGACGAGGTGATACACTTCAAGACCCTCAATTTTTAGATGAGATGGGCGCATTAAAACAGTTCGATATTGTAGTAGCCAATCCTCCTTACTCAATTAAAGATTGGGCAGATGAATTTTTCAAAACAAATCGTTACGGAAGACTTGAAGGCTACGATATGCCACCTAAAAAGAACGCAGATTATGCCTTTATTCTGCACATAATCAAATCAATGAAAAATAGCGGACGTGCCGGTGTAGTTTTGCCTCATGGAGTTCTTTTCAGAGGTAGAAGTGAGGGTAGAATTCGGGAGGCAATACTAAAAAATGACCTTATTGAGGCTATTGTTGCAATGCCCTCAAAACTCTTTTATGGCGTAGGCATACCTGTTTGCATACTTATTTTCAATAAAGACAAACCCGAAAACAAGAAAAACAAAATCCTCTTCATTGACGCAGAAAAAGATTATGCAGAAGGGAAAAATCAGAACAGCCTCAGAAAAAAAGATATTGATAAAATTGTAAGTGCCTATGATGACAATAAAGATGTTGAAAAATATGCACGAATTGTTGAGCTAAAAGAAATTGAAGAAAACGACTTCAACCTGAATGTTCGTAGATATATCGAAAATGGAGAAGAGGAAGAGGAAATTGATGTTAGTGAAGTTTGGCGGGAACTCCAAGTACTTGAAAAAGAAAGGGAGCAGGTTGATAAGGAAGTGGAGAGATATTTAAAGGAACTAAAGTATTAAATGCAAAAAGGACTCCAATCATGGAGCCCTCAAGCCTTAGAGTTATTGACCAGTACTGATCAATAAAATTATATCACTTAATATTACAGATATGCAAAAAAATGATGACAACCAGGAAACAAAAATCGCGATTTTCAAGGGCAAAGAAGTCAGACGAACGACACACAAAAAAGAGTGGTGGTTTGTTATAAATGACGTTGTAGAAGTTTTAACCGATACATCTAATTCAAAGGATTATATTCGTAAAATGAGGCTTAGGGATGAAGAATTATCCAAAGGGTGGGGACAAATTGTCACCCCCCTTTCTGTCGAAACTGCCGGAGGTACCCAAAAGCTGAATTGCTCAAATACGGAAGGTATTTTTAGAATAGTTCAGTCAATAACCTCTCCCAAAGCCGAACCTTTCAAGCGTTGGTTGGCACAAGTAGGCTATGAAAGGATTCAAGAAATAGAAGATCCGGAACTGGGGACAAAAAGAACAAGAGCATTATATAAAGCAAAAGGCTACCCCGAAGGATGGATTGAAAAACGCATGCGAGGCATTGAAGTACGAGAAACCTTGACAGATGAATGGCAAAAACGCGGAGTAAAAGAGGGCAAAGAATATTCAATTTTGACGGCGGAAATAGCCAAGGCGACTTTTGGCATGACTCCAAATCAACATAAGAAATATAAGGCTTTGAAGCGTGAAAATTTGCGAGACCACATGACCGATCTTGAGCTTATCTTTTCTATGCTTGGCGAAGCGGCCACGACTGAAATTACTAAAAACAAAAATGTACAAGGGTTTCCACAGAATAAAAAAGCCGCACAGCAAGGCGGTGAAGTTGCTGGAAAGGCACGAAAAGATGTTGAGCAAAAAAGTGGGAAGAGAGTTGTGAGTAAGGAGAATTTTTTGGGGTTGGCAAATGAGAAAAAGAAGCAAATATCTAATGAAAAGAAGAAAAAATGAAATTAACTCAGAAACAGCGTGATCAGCTTTGGGGCGAAGTGGGTCCATATTCCGAGGCTAAACTTATTATTGAAACAAGAATCTTGGATGATCGGGTTTCTCGCGTTTTTGTTGTAGTTGAGGTTGCGATTAATCCGCTAACTTTTGAAATTATCAGTAAAAATAAAAGGCAGTTCATGGATGACCCCATGATAACTCAACTTATCGAGCACAGCGAAAACAGAGGACAAAATTTCGGTTATGTCTCAATGGCTTTCATGGGAGAGTACTTAGATGAATCTGTGATGAAAGAGGCAAAAAAAGCTATTGAATATGCAAAAAAAACCATTGTCAAAATGCATAAATTCGTAATGGATTTACTCGATCTTTAAAACTCCTGATCCAGATCAAGAGCAATTCCAACTAAACAACAACAATTTAAGTCAAAAAATGTCAATACAAGCGAAACAAATACCGGCGGGATGGAAAAAAGAACTTCAAAAAGAAACTGCGATCGTAGCATATCTTGATTTATCTAATATGTTTCATTGGCAGAAGGTTTTGAGATGGCGATTCAGATTTGAGGATGTAGTTTCGGAACTATTTGCGATTCATGGCATGAAAGAGGTCAGGGTTTATTACGGCTTGGATGAGAGGAATTTAAAAAGATCACAGAGTTTCCATAAGCGTATAAGAAAAACCGGAGCTATTTTAAAGGCAAAACCGGTTAAATATATCAAAAAAACTATCGGTGAAGCACTGCTATTTAAGGAAAGAACACTAACTTTATTTGATGATGGGGTAACGATTAAATTAAAAGAACTCGTGGAAGAAGTGCAAAAATCGGGAATCCTGATTGAAGAGCCAAAGTGTAATTTTGATGTAGAAATGACTATGGACATCCTCGACGACCTGGAAAAAGTGTCAGCGATTATGCTATTTTCCGGCGATTCGGATTTTCATGCTCCTTTGGAAAGATTAAAGGTCAAAGGGAAAAGGATTTATGTTGTTGGCGTTCGCGGGCAAACATCAAAAGAGCTGTTTGAAATTTGTAACCGATATATCAATTTCGGTCATTTCTACCAAGGCAAGAAAAATCGCCCATATAGCGAAAATCCCACCACAAGTGGCGGGACCGCGTGAATAGTAAGAATAAATCTTACATGTAAATTATATCAATTACTCATTGCCAATGTCAATCAAAGCTAAGCAAATACCGGCGGGGTGGGAATTATCTACTTTAGGTGAAATCGCTGATGTAAAAAATGGAAAAACAAACTCACAAGATGCACAAGAATATGGGGATTACCCATTATTTGATCGTTCATCAGTCATAAAACGAAGTAATAAATATCTTTTCGACAGTGTAGCTATTATTATTCCCGGAGAAGGTGCTGAATTCATCCCCAAATTTTTCTCCGGTAAGTTTGATCTACATCAACGAGCATACGCAGCTTATAATTTCAAAGAAGGAGTAAGTCCTATGTTTGTTTATTATAATATAGATTGTTTCAAAAAATATTTTGAAAAAGTAGCTGTTGGTTCAACAGTAAAATCTTTACGATTACCTCACCTTATTGAGTACCCTATCTTGCTTCCTCCTTCTCTTGAGCAAACCAAAATCGCCACCATCCTATCCAAAGTCGACTCCGAAATTGAAAAAGTGGAGCGGATTATTGAACAAACCGAGAAATTGAAAAAAGGCCTTGTTGCAACACTATTTTCAACTCATATAAATAGTAAAAAATACCGAATTTATGAAATCGCTGAAGTCACCTCAAGCAAAAGAGTTATGGTTGCAGATTATGTAGAAGAAGGAGTTCCTTTTTATCGTTCAACCGAAATTATTAAAAAATCAAAAAATATACCAGTTACTAATCCTCTCTATATTTCAGTTGATAGGTTTAATAAATTCAAAGAACGCTTTGGTGCCCCTGAGGAGGGAGATTTACTGATAACAGCTGTGGGAACAATTGGTGATATTTATTTGGTTAAAAATGAAACTTTTTATTTTAAGGACGGCAATTCAGTATGGATTAGAAAATTGAAAAACTTAGTTCTACCCGAATACTTAAAAATGATACTTGCCTCTAGTTTTTACAGAGATAAATTGAACAAAATATCTGGTGGATCAAGTCAGAAAGCATTAACCATTAAAAAATTAGAGACCGTTGAAATCCCTATACCATCAGTTGCTGAACAAAAAAAACTGATTGTAATTCTCACTTCGATCGATATGAAAATATTAATAAATCAGCAAATTAAATCTCACTTTCTAAAACTCAAAAAAGGCCTTATGAATGACCTTTTGAGTGGAAAAGTAAGAATAATTTAATAACTTAATTTAACATTATGAATTTATCAGAAAGTAAAAATAAGCAAAAATGGAGTACAAAATGTAATTGTTATTTAGTTTGTAAAAAATGTAAATTTATCATTTCTCAATTTGAAAAATGCCATAAATGCAAACATGAAAGCAATCAATCATATTTTCCTTCAACAATTAATGTAGTTCTTAATGTACTTCAAAAAAATTATCAAAATTCCAATTCAAAGGAGCAAGAAATAGCCGTTATTGTGTTTTTCTGTATTCTAGCGGAATTACTTAGTAAAAATCTGCTAGTAGAGTTGATGGTTAATTTAAAATTACCGAGCAACATTCAGAATAAACTCCTGCTGGATAACAAGGAGTTTGATAAACGGCGTGACTTATTTAAAACGATCACAAATCAGTCATTTGAAAAAGTTATAGAAGGTATTGATAAAGAGAATCAATACAAAAATTTGCTTGTGCTTTTCAGACGAATATATAAACAGCGCAATAAACTTATACATTCCGGAACTGTGTATGGGTTTAAGGATAAAGATTGCAAAGAATGTGTGGATCAGATACCTGTTTTAATTAATATGTATGTTGCTCTACATAATAACATAATTGCCAAAAAATAACCTAACCCCACCCCCCCATGCAACTTGATCTCACCAAAAAACAACTAAAAACCCTTCTTGAATTAGTTTATCTCGGCAATTGGATGGTAAACGCTCACCGTGACGGTTCAAAACAAGACCCCATTATGCAGGAGCATGACGATATGGCTAAATTTATTTATTCCAAAGCCGGTGAAGCGGATTTGAAAAAATATGTTCAATATGACGATGGAATGAAAAAATGGTTTCCCACTCAATATTTGGAATTAGACAGTGATGCAGCCAAATTTCACATAGAATACAACGATAATGATTTTTGGGATTCTCTTATCGATCGTTTGGGCGCGCGTGATTTAAGCAAACTATATGAATTGGTAGAACTGCAGGATATGTCTCTTTTTGAACGAATGAATGAACAAGGAAAATGTAATGAAAAATATGAAATAGAATTTGAAAAAAACGGAATTGATCGCCTTATTATTGATGAAACTGTAGGCGTTAGACAGAAAATTAATCGCAACGATCCTTGTCCTTGCGGAAGCGGTAAAAAATTCAAAAAATGCTGTGGCCGATAACCTATAAATAACGCTAAAAAAAGCCCTGTCGATCATTTTGTTGACGTCAACAAAACGATCCAAATCCCAAATAATCTCTAAAGAATAACCCATGCGCTTCAACGAACAATACACCGTCGAAAATCATATCATCTCATTCTTTGAACATGATCTTGGTTATCAATATATAAAACCTGAAGAATTTAAAAAACTCCGTGAATTCGATACCGAATATTTAGTACTCCCTCTCCTAAGAAGGGCTATTAAGCAAATC
>Ga0065182_1001316_pt1 | contig 10472 bp, 10 predicted proteins | sample CryGey02umfilter_2_FD_59208 | JGI IMG/M metagenome (GOLD analysis project Ga0065182, IMG submission 59208) | Groundwater microbial communities from aquifer in Utah, USA - Crystal Geyser 4/10/14 0.2 um filter (version 2) (version 2) | ecosystem: Environmental > Aquatic > Deep subsurface >...
TATAAAAATGCATGAGAACACAATGTCTTCGCGCGGCGACGCCATTGCGGATAGAAATGGGCGGCACGCCAATAAGAATAAAAATAGCGTAAAGACTATTTTACGGAACATTATGCTATAATATTAAGTTATAGAAAATATTTTGTCAATACAATAAGCTTAAATGAGCACGCCTAAAGGCCTTGTATCAGTCATAGTCGTAAGTTTAGAGAAAGGGCCTATGCTGGCTAAATGCCTTGACAGCATAGCAGCGCAGACGCACAAAGGCCTGCGGTGTTCTGTATTTTTGAACAAAGCGGATGAGAAGCTCGCCTTAAGATTGAAAGAGTCTTATGAAGATTTTGATCTTTATCATTGCCCTGATAACGAGCTTTATTGCCGCCCCATGAATAAAGGTATAGCTCGCTCTGTGGGAGATTTCGTGTTGTGTCTGAATGATGATGTTGTGTTGTCACCGGATTACATAAAGCAAGCCTTGACCGCCATGGGGCGCGACAAAAAAATAGGTTCTGTCAGTGGATGTTTGTTAAGGGAAGATAAAGTTACTGTTGATTCTACGGGTTTTTTGTGGGATAGGTCCAGAAAACCTCACGATAGAGGTTATGGTAAAAAGATGCGGCCTGCTTATAAAAGTGACGGATATATCTTTGGGGCCAATGGCGCGGCAGCTTTTTATAGGCGCTCAATGCTGGAAGCTGTAAAGTTTGGGCCAGAATATTTTGACGAGAAATTCGGTTTTTATTACGAGGATCTTGATCTTGCCTGGAGGGCGCATAGGCTTGGTTGGCTGGCATTTTATTGCGGTAGCGCGGTCGCTTATCATAAAAGAGGGGCGGTAGCCCATATAGAGCCTGGCCCGCGACTTTTGCGCCACTTTGCGTTCACGCGGATATCGCCGGAACTCCAGGCGCGTTTTATCCGTAATAGATACGCTACGATCTTAAAGAATGACCGGTTGTTAAGATTTTTGATAGGCCTGCCGTGGATCTTTTTTTATGAGGCCAGGATATATTTGTATCTATTATTTTTTAGGCGAAATGTGTTAAGGGAGGTTTTAAAACGCCCATGCCATTAAAGGTTTTGCATATTATCACTCGGCTTGAATTAGGCGGGGCGCAGAAGAACGTGCTGGCTATACTCGCCAATTTGCCCCAAGATAAATATGAGATTCATCTTATCGCTTCACCCGGGCCGCTTGAAGATGAGGCAAGGGCTATCCCTGGCCTGCGATTGAAGCTTTTGCCTTTTTTGAGGCGCCGGCCGAATCCTGTGTTAGACATGCTCGCGTTTTTCTATATGGTTTCTTATATAAGGATCAATAAAATAGAAATCGTCCATACCCATAGTTCAAAGGCAGGTATCCTGGGGAGATTTGCCGCAAGAGCGGCAGGCGTCAAAGTTGTTTTTCACACGATCCACGGGTGGGGATTTCACGATTATCTGAGAAGTTTTTTCAATGACCTTTACATTATTTTAGAGCGCTTGAGCGCGAAGATCACCCTAAAATTGATAGCTGTCACGGAAAGCGATATTCAGAAAGGATTAGATAATGGTATAGGCATTGAAAAGCAATATTGCCTTATTCGCTACGGGATAGATCGCGATAGCTTTAAGTCTATAGGCCCGTGGGAGGCCCTGAACCTAAAAAACTTTTTAGGGCTTAAGGAAGAGAAGGTAGTTGGAATGGTCGCGTGTTTAAAACCTCAGAAAAATCCTCTTGATTTTGTCAGGTGCGCGCGGCTTATCGCGAATGTTGATCCGCGAGTTAAATTCCTCTTGGCCGGAGACGGCATTTTAAGGCCTCAGGTGGAAAGAGAGATAAAAAGGAACGATCTTTCAGAAGATTTTTTTTGTTAGGATGGCGCAGGGATATCAAAGCTGTGATATCTATTATTGATGTCCTGGTATTGACGTCTTTGTGGGAAGGTTCGCCTTTAGTATTTTTGGAGGCAATGTGCCTTTCAAAACCTATCGTCGCCTATGATATATGCGGCGCAAGCGAACTTGTAAAAGATAACGTTAATGGTTTTCTGGTGTTACCTAAGGATACAGAAGGACTCGCGCTAAAGGTAAATCTTCTTTTGGAGAACCGTGAAGTTTGCGATAGAATGAAGAAATTCGCGAGTATAGTCATAAGCCGCGAAGATCTTTCATTAAAATTCATGATCGAGAGCTTAGATAAACTCTATAGCTCCAGTGTAACTAACGCGGGATAAGTATATGGTTTTCGCTTTTTTGATCGCTTTGTCCGTATCTTTTTTATTAAATGGTTTTTTTACGCCTTTGGGCAGGAAAGTGTGTATTTTAAAAGCCCGCGCGATTGATGGTACCCAGGGTATTTCAAAACTCGGAGGATTAGGTATCGCGTCTTCATTTTTTATAGCTGTTGTTTTCGTTTTTTTTCAATTAGGGATCTTTGATCAGAGGCTTGCCTTTGTGCTTTTAGCGCTCGCCTTGACGTTTTCTTTAGGATTAGCGGATGACATCCTTGGCCTACCGCCATTAAAAAAGCTTTTTTTTCAGTTCTTGATAGCTGTTTTTTTGGCCGCGGCCGGCGTAGAAACACACATTTATTTTTTGCCATGGGCCGTTAATGCTATTCTTAGCGTTATTTGGTTCATGGCTATTATGAACGCCTTTAATTTTTTGGATATCTTGGATGGGTTGGCCTCCGGCATTTCTATTTTATGCGCCGCGACGTTCCTATATATCAGTTATGTGACCGGAAATATTGTTGTGGGTGTGCTGGCAGCAGCTCTCTTGGGCAGTAATCTTTCTTTTTTGAGGTTCAATTTTTTTCCTGCTAAGCTTTATATGGGAGATATGGGCAGTCTTTTCAATGGCATAAGCTTTGCCGTTATGGCGATATTGACGAGTTACGCGAACATTGGCAGCGAAATGGCTTTATTCGTGCCTTTATTGATACTCGCCCTTCCGTTGTATGACCTGATATTTGTCATTGTTATGCGCATGGCGGGCCGTAAGTCCATTATCAAGAAGAGCCGCGACCATTTCGTTTTGCGCCTGGTAGATAAGGGCATGTCAGTCCCGGGAATAGTCTTTAAAATGTGTTTTTTTAATATGATATTCAATCTTGTCGCCGTTGCGTTGTTAATATTTTTAAAATAATGCCTGAAAGTAAGATAGTTATACTTGGAGCAGGATTGAGCGGATTGAGCGCGGCGGCTCATCTAAAGACGGAGTATGAGATCTTTGAAAAAGAAAAGTCCATCGGCGGTTTGTGCCGGTCGCGTGATGTCCGGGGTTTTACGTTTGATATCGCCGGCCACATCCTCCATTTTCAGGAAAAAAAGGCCAAGGCCTTTATCATGGGCTTTTTGGGCAGCACTTTGCGCAGGCAGAAGAGGAACAGCTGGATATGGAGCCATGGGTCTTTTATTCCTTATCCGTTCCAGGCGAATTTTTTGAAGCTTCCGTCATATATTGCCAGAGAGTGTTCAACCGGGTTAGCGCGGGCCCTGAAAAAACAAAAAAAGAACAGCGAGTCCAACGGCCTGTGTTTTAAAGCCTGGGCCCTGGCTACGTTCGGAGAGGGAATAGCTAAGCACTTTATGCTGCCTTACAACGAGAAGTTTTGGAAGTTCTCGTTAGAACAGTTGAACCACGAATGGGCCGGCGAGTGGATCCCTTTGGGGGCTAAGGGTTATAACGATATGTTTTGGTATCCTCGTTACGGTGGCATTCAAACTTTAACTAATGCTTTAGCCAGGCAGGGGCGCAGGGTCCGCACGCGCTGTAAAGTTGTCCGCATTGACCTTAGAAAGAAAGAATGCTTATTTTCTAATGGTATCAGATATAGATTTGATAAGGCCATCTCTACTATTCCATTGCCTGAAATGGCCCGCATTATCACACCTTTGCCGGATAGGGTCAGAGAGGCCATCTCGGAATTAAGGTATACGTCACTTTTTAACGTCAATATCGGCCTTTCCAAAAAACTCAAGTCAGACAAGCACTGGATATACTTCCCGCAGAAAGATATCTCTTTTTACAGGCTTGGCATCTCTACCAATTTTTCTCAAAATATGGCTCCGCCTGGGTGTTCCTCGGTTTATTTTGAGGCTTCTTATACGAAAGACGCTCCTATTGATAAGAAAAAAGCGCTTAAGGACATTTATGATGATTGCCTTAAAATTGGTTTTCCTATTAAGGAAGAAGATGCGAAAGTCATTGATCGTAATGATATTAAATACGGTTATTGTGTTTACGATAAAAAACGGAACGCGGCATTGAGCGTTATCCAGGGGTATCTTAAGAAGCACAATATTTTTTCCATAGGCCGCTATGGAGGGTAGAGATACGCGTCAATGGAAGACGTAATAGCCGAGGCGCGAGACCTCGTTACAGGGATTGAGCACCATAATTTTATTGAATGACGCAAAAGCAATGAAAGCTTCTTTGCCCACGGAACTTTTTGCGTAACCTAATATATAGTGAAATTCTCAATTCAGACATGAAGATATCCTGTGTTGTTGTCGCGTATAACAGTTCAGCCACCATAATGAAATGCCTGGATTCAGTTTTTAGCCAATCTTACTCTGATAAAGAGGTTTTTGTCGTTGATAACGGCTCGTCTGATGGGATTGCGGATATAGCAAGGCCAGGTATCCGGAAGTAAAACTTATATCTAATAGTAGAAATGCCGGGGCCGCGGAGGCAAGAAATCAGGCCATAGGCCAGGCCACAGGAGAATGGATCCTGACGTTGGACGCGGATGCTTACTTAAAGGAAGATTTTTTATCAGTATTTTGCGATTTTATAAAAAATAGCCGCGGGGCCGGTGTGCCGCCTTCTGCGGCAATATTAGCGCCAAAGATATACTATCCGGACGGTAAGACTATTTACAGCGTAGGACAGCGCTTAACATTGTTAAGAATATTTTACGAATTGGGCCACGATAAAAAAGACGTTGGCCAGTTTAACAGGGTTGGCGAAGTTTTTGGCGCGTGTTCTGCTATGGCGCTCTATAGGCTTGATATGTTAAAAGATATAAGAGGGTTTTCGGGCTATTTTGATAAGGCATTTTTTTATATGGTTGAAGACGTGGACCTTTCGTGGAGGGCGCGCAAGAAAGGGTGGAAGGCTTACGCGTGCCCGGCATGCGTGAGTTTTCATTCAGGTTCCGGCTCAGGCTTCAGCGCGAAAGACAAAAAGTTCCTTTCTATCCGTAACCGTTTTATCATGATGCTAAAAAATGATTCTAAAGCGCGCTTATTTTTATTTTTTCTGCCGTTAGCTTTGTATGAAGTCTTGAGGTTTTTTTGTCTATTGTGCAAAAAAGAAGGTGGCGTATATTGCCGCGCCGTTATTTCAGCGCTAGAATGGAGGAACAAATGAAAAAAATGATGTGGCCTATCTTTGGCATATATATCTTGTTCTTTGCCGTCCGCTTTGCTTTTTCTTTAGAAGATTATAAGACCGAAGACCAGGAAGCCATAGCATATAACGTGACGCGTAGTGTAAAGACAGTTCAAGGCCTGAACTTCAGAGTAGAGGACGATAGGCCTATAGAGAAAATAGCCGGAGTATACCGTCCCATAGACCTGGATTCCTATATTGCTTTGAAATTCAATAAATTGGAAAAAAAGATGGCTGAGCAGAACGTGGCCTTATCAAAGAGGATAGATGAGCTTTCCGCGAGAGTTGACGAGTTAACCATGAACGCCTCCCCACAGAACCAGACCGTTACCAAACCCAATCCATAATCCGGATTTTTTAACTGGAAGAAAAGTCTTGACAGATATATGGGTTACGTAGCATCGTGAAAAGCACCGACAATAAACTGTTTCCCAAACAGGGCTTTATGGTATTAAAAACCAGAAGTATTGTAGGAGCTTATTTAGTTCTTTTTCTCTTCTGTAGTTCAGTTTTTGCTAACACTCCCACGCTAGGCACTATCACATCCTCTACCGGCAACAGTCATGTAGATATCGCGCAGGCTTTCACTACCACTTACGCTGATTCTTCGAGTTGGCAGCATTTGTGGACTGTAAATTTTCTTGTCAATACGCAGGTAAGTGGAGCTAGTTGTTTCTCAGGACTCTATAATCAAAATTCCAATCAACTCTTCTTGCGTGATGATTCCGGCACGGCTTGGTTGGGCGGTTATGCGCCAGGTTCGGCGAATATCATTGAAAATTCTTATGCTAAACTTGATTGTTCCCTGACTACTGTCTCAGGTAATGGCACAACCTTGACAGTTAACTGGCGGGTGACTTTCAAAGCGCCGTTTACAGGTGCGAAAAATACGTATCTTTTAGCAACGGATGACGCAAACGCTAACAGTGGTGTTGTCCAGAAAGGCACATGGACGATCAAACCGGCTCCTACCGTATGTACCATCACGCCCTCTTCCTGCGCAGGTCAAGTAGGGATTCCTCAGACTTTTACCGGAACCTATTGACAATATAGCCATAACAGCAGGCGCGCAAAATTACAATTACGATTTTAGTCAGGATGACAATGAATTCATTTTTGGTTATGGCTGGGCACATTCCTATTCATTAAGGTTAAAAGAATACACAAATCACGTCACTTTATACAAGGAGAATAATTCCAAAGAGATTTATGCGCCTCAGGGAGATGGGACATATAACCCTGTTCCTATAAACAATTACTCTAAACTTACCAAGGACGCCTCCGGTTTTAGCCTAAAGTCCAAATACGGTATTCATTACCGTTTTGATTTAGCAGGGAAACTTTTATACGTTGAAGACAGGAATTTAAACCAGACAACTCTCGCATATTCAAATATAGGTGGCAAGACCTTGCTTACTTCAATCACTGAGCCTTCGGGCAGGGCAATAACCTTACAATACGGCACAAATAACATGGTCTCAAGAGCAACTGACCCTGCGGGAAATTATATTCAATATTTTTACGATGCAAATAACCATTTAACCAGTATTATTGACCGTAAAGGCAATGCGACTAATTATACCTATGACCCTGTCGGTAACATAACTCAAACGCAGATACAGGTGGTATAACCACCCATATCTATGATGCATTAAATCGCATGACGAGCAAAACTTATCCTGATGCGACAACGCTTACCTATGCCTATGACCTAAACAGTAACCGCACCAGCTTAGGTATTACGGGTTATGGCAGTATTTATCATGACTATGACAACTTAAATCGTTTAATTAGAATAACCACCCCTGACACTAAGGAAACTAATTTTTCCTACGACCAGCTCTCTCGCAGGACGCAAACCACTTATCCCAACTACGCTTTAGCCACTTATAGCTATGACAACACAAGCCGCCTGACTCAACTGATCAACAAGGACAGTAACGCTTTGGATATCTCAAGGTTTATCTACACCTATGATAACCTATCCAGAAGGACAGGTGTCACTTTGCTTAACGGTTCAGTCGGCTACACCTATGACACCCTAAGCCGCCTTACAGGTGAATCAGGCACTGTTGATGGCGTGCCTTTTTCCATTGGTTACACCTATGATAAAGTAGGCAACAGGCTGACCTCAACCGAAGACACAGCCCTTTCAAGCTATACCAACAATAACTTAAACCAGCTTATCCAGACCTCTGCAGGCGCGCCTAAATTGATCCAGGTCCGAGGCACTGTAACAGAGGCAACCCCTGTCACGGTCAGGGTAAACGGTTTTCTTGCGTCGGTGGTAGGCAACCAGTTCACGCTGGATAATTTCAGCCTGGTCCATGGCTCAAACACCATAACAGCCAAGGCAACCGACTCTTCAGGCAATGCCTCAATACATCAGATAGCCGTGATCTACAACTCAACCAATCCTGCCACAACCTACACCTATGATGCAAACGGCAACCTGACCTCAAAACAATCAGACACCACTACGGTCCGAGGGGTGGGATGAGGCGATTTCGGATCCAAGGTACTGTTCTTGTCACTTAGTGAATTGTAGGTAATTTTTTCGCTCTTTGGTTTTTGGGAATATTATGAAAATGAAGCTCGTAATTTTAACAGCGATTTTTGTATTATTTGGAGCATCTTTTGCCATCGCAGATGTTGTTCAGAAAGAAACAAACGGTTTTGTTTATTATCTTTATACTCCCACAGCATATGACCCTGCAAAAAACTATCCTCTTGTAGTCGCTCTTCATTGGTCCACAGGGCGCGGATCGGATATAATGGAACGCTGGAAGGAGCCTGCGGAAAAATACGGCCTTATTGTTGCCTGTCCGGATTCCAAAGACAGTAATTTTTGGGATACAAATGAGGATAAAGATATTCTGAGGATGGTTGAAGAGACCAAGAACAATTATTCTATTGATGGTAGGAATGTTTTAGTTACAGGGTTTTCCGGAGGTGCCACAATCTGTTATTATTTAGGCATTAAATATCCGGATGTGTTCTCCGCTATGGCGCCATTTTCCGGTTCTTTGAAATGGCTTTTGCGCGGTGAAGAAGTGGATCTAAATAACGCAAAGCAGCCCATATCTGTTTTTATTGTTCACGGAACGGTTGATGGCACGATTGATATTAGCGAGAGCTATTTCGCCAAGGAAGAGCTTGTAAAACATGGTTATACGGTTAAGTTTCAGGAAATCGGCGGTTTAAGTCATGAATATCCGAACAATGTAAGCTGGCCCATAGCTCAATGGTTTGATAAAAAGAGAAAAGTTTAATGGCAAATCAAGCTCCATTAACTGTTTTTGAGTTCAATGGGACGACGATCCGGATATGCCGTTCTATTGCCCAAAAACCCAAAAGGATAGTTACGCACTGTTTTTCCTTTGAGGTTGAGGATTTTGACAAAGACGCTCAACCTTTGATCGCCAAGGAATTAAAAACCCATAATCTGAGGCCGGATAATGTGATATTGTCCTTGCCGCGGTATGTTACATTGTCACGGTTTTTGCGTCTTCCATCGCAGGTGGACGAAGAGATCAAAGACATGGTCTCGCTGCACGTATCCCGCGAAAAAACTTTTGGCAAAGACAAGAGGGAAATTGTCTATGATTATCAAAAGGTGGGAGTTGATGAAGAGGGCCGGTCGTTTGTCTCCGTCTTTTTGATCCAACAAGCCAAGCTTGAGCGGTATCTTGGGATCCTTGGAAGACTGGGTATTTTTCCATACCGCGTGACATTAAATACCGAGGGTTTGCTGCGTTGGTCATCTCAAAAGGAGAAGATGGCCGAAGAAGAGTCTCAAGACCGTTGTGTTTTTTTCCTTAATATTGATCATGGAACGTTTGATTTCAATGCCATTGTCAAGGGATGTTCTATTTTCAGCCGGACGTTTGTTTCACCTAAAGAGAAGAGTTTTGACCAGACTCAATGGTTGGCTAAGGAGATCAAGCTTTGCGTTGAGCTTTTTTACAGGGCATTTAGGAGTGTATTCAAGGGCACGGATAGGCTTTGTGTCACGGGAATATCTGATGATTTTAAAAAGGTAGTTTCTCTGGAGGCGTTGCCATTACCTATAATAAATCTTGATCTTTGGGAAGACCTGGATACGTATCCCGCCGTTAAACAGGAGATGCTTGATGCCGGAGTTTCTTTCGCATCGGTCTTAGGTTTGGCGTTAAAAGAGGAACATAAAGGCATTGATATAACTCCCGCAGGGCTTAAGAAGGCTGCCCAAAAAAAGCTCGCGTGGCGGACGCGGCGGGAGACGGCGCTTTTTGCCGCAATGACCACTTTTATTTTTTCTCTTTTTGTGCTTCGTTTCATTGATCTAAAAACCAATGAGCTTAATGTCCTTCGTCAAGAGTTGAACGTTTTATCTCCTATTGAAAAGGAAATGAAAAAGACACAAAGAGCCGCGTTTATCAATAAGGAGATCTTCGGAGCGTATCCTGTTTCTAAGATCTTTGGCGGGTTCTATGATTTGACTCCGGATACTGTTTTTATTACGGATTTTCGTCTTGAAACAGGCAAGACGCTTGTAATGACCGGCGCGGCCCAAGACGCCATTACTGTTTTTCATTACCTGGAATCTTTGAAGCATTTTTTGCTTTTTAAAGATGTTCGCCTTGATTATGTCAATACTGATCCAAAATCGTCAGGCAACGGGGTCAAGTTTAAGATAACGGTTTTTCTGAGAAATCATGAAAATTAGAGATAGTCTATTTATGTTTACGCCGTTTCTCTTGCTGCTTTTATCCGGCAGCGTCATATTGCCGGGTTTGCGTCTTTGGCAGCGGTTGGATATTGAGCTTATTCAGTCGCGTGAACGGCTATCCCTTATCAAGTCTTACCAGTTGATCACAAAAGAAAGTCCGAGTTCAAATCCTGCTTTCTTAAATGGATTAAAAAGATCTAACATAACGGATGTTTTTGTATCAATTCAGAGGTTGGCCGGTAACTCAGGTGTTAAAATAGAAAGTATGAAACCTGCTGTTTTGGAAAACCGCGTGGATATTTTACAAGATATAGTCCTTGTAGGGATCATGGATGACAAAGGCCGCAAGGCAATAGTAGAAGATAAAAAGGCCTCAAAAACA
>Ga0065182_1001326_pt1 | contig 10416 bp, 13 predicted proteins | sample CryGey02umfilter_2_FD_59208 | JGI IMG/M metagenome (GOLD analysis project Ga0065182, IMG submission 59208) | Groundwater microbial communities from aquifer in Utah, USA - Crystal Geyser 4/10/14 0.2 um filter (version 2) (version 2) | ecosystem: Environmental > Aquatic > Deep subsurface >...
GAGTTTAATTAAAATCAATATTTGGTTTAGTACTTATTGATTATTTGGAAACACTGTCCGGAATAGTAAGATTTATTTACCATTAAATAATCATTTTAGTAAAATGAAAATCAATAACATAGTAATAATTTCCTTAATTTTGATGTTATCTTTATTTTTGATAGCATGCTCTAATCAAGATCAAACTTTAGCTGAGATGCCCGTTGCAGATAATGTTAAAGAAGTTACCCCTAGCAGTGAAGCTAATGGTATAGCAGAAGCAGCCACTTCAGAAGAGCCAATAATTAATCTAGATGAAGAAACCATTAATCTTATTGAAAAGGGTAAGGAATACACTAATTTTGATTATTTATATGAGGTAAGCAACAGAAACCAATATGGCAGTTATATTCAAGACAGATCTTACCATCTTTATTATCTAAAAGGACAGATTAAAAAAACGTACTCGGAAGCAATCAAAGTTGGGCAAAACTTTCAGTATACGGAGGTCTATTTTTCTGAAAATGATGCAGATGCATTAGTGACTTGCGCATTAAATATTCTTTCGTGTGAAGATTATAGGAACCAAGGTTACAAGATTAATGCTGCTGTAGAAAAATTAAAAGTAACTCCCATAACAGTTTTAGATAATATTCCTTTAAGCGCTGAAAAGGGCGGGGCTAATGAAAATATTGACAATCGCAAAACAATTATTTTAACTTATTCTGTTGGAAATAATTTTGAAAGAGTTTTCTTAGATTCTTATTATGGATTGCCTTTAAAAATGGAAACTTACACCTACGATGTTGATGAGATTGTTGTTCTTAAAACTGAAAAGTTTTCTAAGTTATCTGTTAATGGTGTAAAGATAGCAATGTTAACTTTGCCGGAAGGATACACAATCCTTAATTAAAAAATGCGATTAAAAATCTATCTATTTCGTCATGGACAAAGTTATTACAATAGGCATTCTTGGTTTACAGGATGGATTGATAGCAAGATGACTCCCTTAGGTTATAAAAACGCCAGAGAAATAGCAAAAAAGATAAAAGATAAAAAGATTGATGTAGCTTACCACTCACACCTAACTCGTTCTAAAGAGACCTTAAAAGAGGTTTTAAAGTATCACCCTGAATGCAAGAAAATAATTGAAGATGATCGTATGATTGAGCGTTCTTATGGAAAACTACAACGGCACAGCCACAAAGAATTTATGGAAGAGATTGAACATGTTGTTGTTGGGAGTATTGAGAAGCATTATGGTAAGATGAAGAAAGATATTAAAGGCAAGTTTGGTGAGATGATCGCCAAAGATATTTATGACATTTATCACCGTTCATATGATATTCCTCCACCAGGAGGAGAGTCAGTTAAAGATGTTCAGAAAAGAGTTAATTCTTTTCTTAAAGACCTATTAAAAAAAATGAAGAAAGAGAAAATTAATGTGGCTATTTCTGCACATGGTAATTCTATGCGACCATTTAGGGCTTATTTTGAAAAATTAAGCAGGGAAGAAATGATGAAACTAGAGAATCCGTGGGATGATTACTTTGAGTATACTATAACTGTTTAACTCATCGTTTGGCTAATATAAAACCCTCTCGTTTACATCCGTCCAATCAATTAAGCTTCGCTTTCCTTAAGTTCTGTCTTGAATATATTTTTGTATCCGTACTCTAATATATTTACTTCTTCTTTTCTAAATAGAGCCATTCTTTTAGAAAAGGTTATAAGTAGTCACTACTAAGTAACTACAAAATGACAACCACAAATCCACATCAAACTTTAGATGAACTTTTGAGTCAAGGCACTGCATTTAGAACTGTTGATAAGACTATTCTAGCTAGTGTTTCTTTACAAGGAGAAGCTGTAATGAATCCCAATATTTTAGATGATCTGGGGGCTGAAAATGCATATGAAGTTAACTTAAATAATGTTCGTTATCAAGATGGTATGCTCATAGGTGATTTAACTTTTGGTAGATATATTGCAGAACATAAAGTTGTTGATGGTACATTAGTAACATCTTATAACCCCGATTGGGAAGAAACAATAAGAGATGTAGAAATATTCTCCCAAGGAAAATTTAAACGTAGAGGGATTAAAGATAATGGTAAGGTTGATTATGCACTTAGAGATGCTCTAAGAAGTGTTGCTCCTGAAACAATTCTTGATCCGGTTATGGATAGATTATTTGCTCCGATCGAAACAACTTTAGTATATCTTGCCCAATCTTTAGGCATAGTTGACGTAGTTGAAGCCGAAACTGCTGAGGATAAAATACATGGGGCAGATTACCAAATTACTGATGATATTACTGCAAGAAATTTAAGAGTTTTTGAATATGGTATAGATCCATTAGCTAGAAGAAAAGTTCTAATCGGAGATCTTCCAGTTGATATTGAAGGAAGGCTTGCCGATAACTATGTTGGAAGAAAAACAGGTAATCCTATTATTGATGCAAGAATTGGAACTTTAAAAGCTCAAGTTGGAAGAGATTTTCTTCCAGAAGCTGTTGAATTTGAATACGTTGTAGAGCCAACAAGACAAGTTAATAGGACAGAAGTTGCTCAACCAATAAACTAATTCACTAACCAATCAAAGTTTGTAATTTTCTTTTTGGTCTTTTTGTATCTTTGAAGTAATCTTTAAGGTCGACAAATTGCTTAACTTCATGATTTATTCTTTCTAATATCCTTAAACCATCAGCAGTAAAATTAATCATCCTTTTATCGTAAAAAATTAAGTTTTTCTTTTCTAAAGACTCCAAATTTTTGTAGATTGTCCGTTCTTGTTTTGTGATAATTTTTGATGTAAGTAAAACTTCAATAAAAGCAATCTTTGATGTTTTTAATTTCAGATGTTTTTCTGAGAGTAGTTGATTGATTGATTCATAGAACAAGCCTAAAGAGTACAGAATTAATCTTTCAGTCTTAGTTAATTTCATTTATTTATAATAAAGCAAAGCAGATATAAAAGGATTATTGCATTTGATAATACGGATGATGATTTTTCCAAAACACTTAAATACCAGAGAAGTATTATTTTACTATCAAAAAGGTAGGTGATGCTGATGAAGATTATTCTTAATAAAAAACCAAAAAATGTTACATTAATAGAGGGTTTTCCTGGATTTGGACTTATTGGAACGATTACTATTGAATTTTTAATCGATCATCTAAAAACAGAGAAGATTGGTATTGTGGAGATGGATGAAATGCCCGCAATGATCGCTATTCATCAAAACAAGGTTATTGAACCGATTTCAATTCATTATAACAAAGAGTTTAATATGGTTTTAGTACATGCTATAAATGTTGGTAAAGACATGGGTTGGAAACTTGCTGAAATGATTGAAGATCTTGCTAAAGAACTTGGAGCTAAGGAAATCATATCATTAGAGGGTGTTGGAAGTCCTAACCAAGACACATCTAGAGTATTTTATTATACTACTAAAAACGGTGGAACAAATCAAAAGCTGGAAAATGTTGCCAAACCTTTAATGGAAGGTATAATTGTTGGGGCAACTGGTGCATTGTTAGCTAAACAATTAAAAGTTCCATTTATCGCTTTATTTGCAGAAGCTAAGTCCGGCTTACCCGATAGTAAGGCGGCTGCAGAAATCATCAAAGCTCTCGATGCTTACACTGGGTTAAAGGTTGATCCAAAACCGTTATTAAAGCAGGCTAGTTTATTTGAAAACAAACTTAAAACAATTTTAGAAAAAGGACAAAAAGCTGAAGACATGCAGCAGAAAAAACGATTAAGTTATGTTGGTTAAACAAGATGGCTAAAAAAGAATCTAAACCAATTGCGGCAGCACCAATTCAGATTCCTAAAACGGAAAAGAAAAGTTATTTTCCTAAATTATTGATTATTTTTAGTTTTTTAATGATTGCTGTTGCCCTGATTGATTATTTTAAGTATTATAAAATTCCTGAATGGGGAGTTGATGCTTTGTTGTTAATTGCAGGCGTCTGGATGTTAACTTTAGGGATGGAACACGGCTATTATAAAAAACGTAAAGAAATCTTAAAAAGATACATTTAAAACAATTGATTTCTGCTTTTTTTAACTTTTATAGTTTATAAAATTTTTGCGTTTTTATTAAATTCTTTTAATATTAAACTTATGAGCGATGCTTAAAAGTTTTATTTTAACTTTAGTTTATATTATTCAAGCGTTGCTTAAATAATTTAGACACAAAAGGATTTTATAAATATTTTATCTTTGATTAAAGGTTTTAGAAACAGAACAGCATGTTTAAAAAAAGTTTTATATACTCCAGAGATATAATTAATAGATGATCAAAAAATGGTTAATTAGAATTGCTATTGTTATAGGGATTCTAATATTTCTAGGAATTTTAACTTATGCACAAGTGTTTAATTTTGTATTAAAACCATTTTCTGATAAATGTGGTTACAATTCTAATCTTGGACCTGAAGAAAACTTTAATTTAGTAAAAATTTGTGGATGTGATGGATTTAGTTTTAATGAATATGATGAAGGTAAAACAAATACTTATTGTTTAGGTACTTGTCAGGAATGTCGGTGTTATGAACAGGTTAATAATAGTTTGATTTTTGTAAATTGCGAAGAAGTTATTGATGAATAAAACTTTTAATCAATTCTTATTTATTCTATTGTTGGTAAGATCCTATTTTTGTTAAAAATTAACATTGCTATTTTTTTAAAAAGGCCGGCTTTTTTTAATGAAATATACCCTTCGACAAGGTTTTATACTTGGCACGTAACACTTTATACAAAATGTTACAAAAAAGGTAATAAAATAGGTCAAAAACGTAATATTTAAATAATCTATTACCTTTTCTGTCCTCATGTATAATCAAAAACCAAAGAAGGGACATTCACGAAGTCAATTTCATTTGACGGAAGAGCAAATTAGAGAATTGATTAAACATACTGAAAAACTTCGTGACAAGGTGATTATCAAATTATTAGCATATTGTGGATTGCGTCGTTTTGAGTTAGCTAAAATTAAAGTTAAGGACATTGATGTTAATACAAAAAAAATTCAAATTCTTGGAAAGAAAAATATTGAACGTTTAGCAACAATCTTTTCCGACCAATTATTAGAAGATCTAAAGTTGTACATTCGTTATGTACTTAACAATTCAAAACAAGGATACTTATTTCCTGCTGTTTCTAGCCTGAATAAAGAAGGTCATATCTCAACTACTGAGATTAATCGTATCGTTGCAAAAGCAGGTAGAATGGCCCACTTAGACAATCCTGTACCTGAATTAAAGAATATTAATCCCCATATTCTGCGTCATAGTTGTGCCCGGATTTTAAAAGATCGTGGACTAAGTCTTGAAGTTGTCCAGAAAGTATTAGGGCACTTATCATACAAAACAACAATGGACCTGTACGGTACTAAAAGTATATCTGAGATGGATGATGAACTAAAGGATAAGATGGGAGATCTATTCGGATAATTTTCTTAAGCACTTAAACTTATCATCAAGTTTAAAATAAATTAAGTAGAAAAGTTTTAAGCGATGATTGTTTATTTTATATCTAAATTATTTTGTTTTTGCTAACTTAATTTAGCGACCAATTTTTATTGTATTTAGGACTAAAAGATTTAAGTGCTGCTTTAAACATTTAGACTCAAATATATCAATCACTTATTTTAAGTTACGTTCTTAAACTTTTTAGACTCTATTTAATTCTTATCTCATTAAATAGTTCACAGCCACTATTGCCAGATAGAACAAGATTAATGCAATACCTTCATATCTGGTTAAGGATTCTTCATGATAATGATATCCTTTAAAGATAAACATTACAACCAATAAATGAATCATAATCATCCAGGTTAAATCAAAATAGAAAACTCTACCAGTAATTGCAAAAGGTTTCATTAGAATTAATATTCCTAACGTGATTAATAAGGTAAAGATGTTTGCACCGAAAGTTTCTGTTATAGCAACGTCTTTAAATCCCCTTAAAGTTCCTTGCACCGCAGTAATAATGTTGGGTGTAGCAGTTGCAACAGCCCCAATAATTAGTCCCACTAAAAGTCCGGGAAGAGAACATATTTCTTTAATTTGAATTAAACAATAGGACAATAAGTAAGAACCAGAGATTAACAAACTTGCTCCTAAAACAAATGTTGTTACTGAAGGTTTTAATTTTAAAAACTTCATATGGCTGAATAAATACAAGGCCTTTTTGATATCTTCCACCTTTTCTTTTTTACTTTTCTTAGACTTATGTTTTTCAAAAAACCAAACATTCAATAGATATGGCATGAAAAGAAGTATTAAAATTAGCCCTTCGTTTCGGTTATAATTTAAATCTGCACCCATCAATAATACAACGGCTGCAATAATAACTAAATAAATACCGTCGCGAATAGCAATAGACTTCTCTATCTTCAATGGTTTTATAGTCGCACTTATTCCGATAGTTAAACCAATATTGATCATAACCGAACCGATAATAACTCCAATACCCACATTTAAGTGGCCTTGCAGATACGAATAAACTGAGGTAAACACTTCTGGAATACTAATCAAAAAAGATACTAAAAGAGAAGTTACCGCAACATAGCTTGTCCCTAATTTATTTGCTACAGGAATCATGGAATCGGTAATCCAATCAGAACCTTTCCAAATTAGAAAAACAGATACAAAAAGTACAATAAACACCAAGATTGCTAACATATTCTCCTCTTTTTTATTAATATAAGGTAGCTTGACTATTTAAAATTAATTGTTAGGTGAGTTATAACAATTTAAATCTGATCATGCGGGCTTTTAGTCTCTAACAGATTTTTTGTACTCACTTGAGCATATATCTGGGTGGTCTTAATATCTTTATGTCCCAATAGTTTCTGGATCTTACTTTCAGGAACTTTTGCTTCTAAAAGATGTGTAGCGAAAGAGTGTCTTAACTTGTGCGGTGTTACCTCTTTGTCAAGTTTGGCTTTAGTCCTAGCTTGATTTAACACTTCTTGTACTGTTCTGATTGTGATATGTCCTTCATTTGACGGAAACAAATATTGGTTATGTTCTTTTCTGTTTGAGAGATATGATCTTATTTCCGCTACAACTTTCTCTGATAGGATCGTGTAACGATCTTTCTTACCTTTACCTTGCCTGACTAGAAGCGCTTTTCTGTTTAGATCTAGATCCATTAATCTTATCTTAACGAGTTCGCTAACTCTTACTCCAGAAGCATATAACAACGAGATCATCAATTGGTGTTTTTTATTATTTGTAACGTCAATCAATTTCTTGATCTCTTCTATAGAAAGTATTTGCGGATATTTTTGTTCTCTTTTTTGGAATTTGATGGGCTTAAAATTTCTTCCAAAAATAGTTTTGTAATAGAAGTTAAGGGCATTATGAGCCAGGTTGATCATCGAGCTGGAACAACCTTTACTATCTAAATAAAGCAAGTAGTTGCGGAGATCATCTCTAGTTATCTCTTGAGGTCTTTTCTTACAGAACTGTAAAAACTTGTTGTTATAAAAAAGATAAGCTTTGATTGTTTTTACAGAATAATTTCTTAATCTGCATTCTTCTATCAGTGGCTGAAACATTTTTATCACCTACATACATATTTTATGTAGCAAACTTGTTTATATACTTTTTCCGCAGTTGTCCAGTGGGAGAGTGGCTGTTATTTTTGCATATAATAAAATCACTCTTGGTTTATGTCTATAGCTTAGGTGCAATATTGTTGCTTTCTCTTTCGGAAACCCACATAAACACGCTTGCGCACAATTTTAATAAAAAACCAAGAGGTAATTAAAAATGCAAACAAAAATTGAACAAACCACTTCCCAAAACCGGGAAATTATAGAAAACTTCTCACAAGAAGTGCAAAAAATATTGTACAGCAAAGCCAGTGAGAAGGTCAAATTAAAATGGTTCTATTCAGCTAGATACTGGGCAGAATACATGATGAACCTTAACAACAGCCTGATAATGCAGAATCTTCAAGAAAGACCAGCCATTCAAAATAAGCCCATCAACGACCATTAGCACTGGACAAAACATCTTCCAGCCTTCGCCTAGAAGATGTTATACTCAATAGTTTAATCACCTTTTCAGGCACGCTGTCGCTTCCGTAAATCTTACGCATTGGCACCTTCGTTTAGTTGAAAAAACGGCTAAGAAATTGAAACTTCTTCTAACGTGTACTAAACAAAATTTTCGCTAATGTAAAATAATAACATGGGGGAGTTCTTACTATTCTTAAAAAAGAAAAATAAACTTATTTTCGATACTGCTCAAGAAGATTATACGCATCAAGCCTTCTATTGGCATCTTCGGGAGCTCTAATCTCTGGAAAATTAACATATAACTGACTTAAAACTCGAACATAAACTCTTGCCTGTATTTCACTTGTCAAAATACTTGAACTTAATCTTCTAAATAATCTATCATCAAACTCTTGTCCTTCTCTCGCACTTTCTAAATCTTTTTTTGCTCCTTGATAACACGATATCTCTCGTTCTAATTGTTTTTCCAAACTTTCAATAACTTCTTTTATTCTTTCGTCTGCCATAGCTTAGAAACCTGCCTTTCCCAAAATCTCATTCATAACCGCCGAATTAGATTTGCCTTTATGTAATGCATTTGCGGCTTCATCTAATCCTACTTCATGATGTTCCTTGACATAATACAATGCTGAAAAATATATCATCAATGATTGACCAGCTATATCTACTCCTGTTGCTGGATCTCTAAATCTTGCTTTTCTAAATTGTTGGATTCCTGCATTTTTTAGTTCATTATGAGGGAGAGTTTCCCCTTCCAATGTAGCGTGAAATAACATTCTTCGTAGTACAGTTGGATCATGTAAATCAACTTCAGTAATATCCGGAATAAATTTATACTCCAAACCTGCAAAATCGAGCAACTCTCCTAATGCTTTCTTATTACTCTGGATTAAGCCTTTATGTTCTTCACTTTGAGCTTTATTAAAATCAATGTAAGTATCAATAGTTTCCTGCTCGGCATTATATTTGTAAATTGAAAATAGGTGTAAAAGAGTATGAATACTTACACTTCTTTCATCACTAATAGCTAATTTCTGTTTCCTTAATGGGGAATACTGTTGTGGCTTTGCCCATTCCTCTTCCGGCATTATTCCTAAGAATAAGCTTCGTAATTCAGCAGGATTGTCGAAAACACCATAAAAGCGTTCAAATCTATCTTCAAGTGTTTTTCGTAAAAGTTCTGGATTACTTCCTACTTTTATTCCTGCTTCAGAAAACAGATCTTTTATTGAACGGTCTTTTCCTCTGAGTTCTTGATAACGTCTGCGCAAACTAGCACCAGCAAAATTTCTATAACCTTCTAAATCAAACCAAGTACTTTTAAAATCAGCATGACCTCCTTGCCAATTTTCCCACTCTTCTTCTGTTCTTCTGGTGAGCAAGATTTCGCGTAATCTCTCTGGGGTTAAGTCTTCTTGTAGGATTGATTTTGACTTTACTGTTAATCCTGCAATCTCAAATGCTTTAGCAATGAAAGCTCCACTTCTCGTGGCTTGAACTTTCTTATACATTTCAGGATTTCTTTCAGGAGTATAATCTACAAAAGCATAAAAAGTTCCATTTCTCTGGTTTTCTAATTCAACAAAGAGATTATACAGAAGCATTTGTCCTTTCATATCAATTCCCATATGCTTAAAATCAAGTGTCCAAAAAGTGTGATAACTTGGTTGGTACTTACTCCATTGTACTGGACTTCTTGAGGAAAGTAGAAAACCCCGCATAACATCTGAATCAGTAAATGAAAATTGAGGGACTTCGCACTCCGATAACATTCGGTTGAGTGTTCCCCTATCTGAATATTCTCTATCAGCGGGAAATCTTTGGGCGTATTCTCTGATTAATTCTGTGCCTGAAACTTCTCGACCTCCAAGCGCAAAAGTACCATGATAAACGGTTTGATGTTGTGGTCTGTATTGCTTCCACTCTTCTTCTGGTCTATGCTCTAAAAGAGCTTCCCTAAATGCAACTCTATCTTCTAGTGTCATTTTCTGACTCCATTCATGAATTTATTTAATGCGAACTCTATTAAATGACTTTTATTTCTGAACGTACCATCGTCTAAAAAGTCCTCAACCTGCTTTAACACTTTCTCTTCAATGCTAATGCTGAGCTTTCGTTTCATCGTATAAAGTAGGAAAAAGAACGCTATTTATAAAGATTTCTATGCGTAACTACTATGGAATAGTATGCCTGATTTCTGGTCACTAACCAAAAAACTAAAAGACGAAGGGAACTCCCCCCTAACGTACTAACTTAACTACCTGAGAACTCTCCCATAATTCTAGCCTGCCAATGGCAGAGACTTATCTTATTCATGTTAGCGAAAACTACGGTGCCAATGCGATTTACGGTGATTAAAATACTCTGCGATTTAATCTCCTGCGGGAGTTAAATCT
>Ga0065182_1001332_pt1 | contig 10387 bp, 9 predicted proteins | sample CryGey02umfilter_2_FD_59208 | JGI IMG/M metagenome (GOLD analysis project Ga0065182, IMG submission 59208) | Groundwater microbial communities from aquifer in Utah, USA - Crystal Geyser 4/10/14 0.2 um filter (version 2) (version 2) | ecosystem: Environmental > Aquatic > Deep subsurface >...
GGGCTATGCTCGGGCTCGGAGCGGCGTGGCTGACGAGGATGGGCAATCAGAGCCATGCCGCCCGTACCGCCCGGCAGGCTGGGCCTCCTGCACAGTAAAAGCCCGACGTAAAGAAAAAAGGCCTCCCCCGCAGGGAGGTCTTTTTATTTGCCGCCGGTCCAGGCATGCTCCACGGCATGCATAAGAAGATCGGCCCCGGTTTTCAGACCCGCGAACAGTATTATCCCTGCCGCCGAGCTTGCTCCAAGTTCGGTCCCGAGGCCTATCATCAGGTGCATCGGGACCACCCGGAGGTAGGGGAATAGCATCATGCTTCCCAAGTTGGCCTTGCGCTGAAGGTCTTTCTCCAGGTGGCAGGAGAATGAGAAGCTATGGTTTCGCTGGAAGGCGAAGGCCGCGGCTGCTATGGCAAAATAATCCGCCCGGCCGAACCCGGCGGCCTTTTGCAGCAGGAAAATAAGGTAGCTCAAATGGAAGAAGCCGTAGTGAAGGGCGAAGAAGTTCGCGGTCGAGCGTTTGCCCTCTTCGTTCCCGGGCACCGGCCTCTCGTTCATGGTGAGGCCGGAGGTGCTGAAATTCCTGAGCGCGCGCATCCGGCGGAAGTTGTAGTAGCCGATGATGACGCTCTGGAACCAGTAGACGCACATCAGATAGTACAAGTCCCAGCGCAGAATAAGGCCTAAAGCCAGCGCGATACCGTTTGAGGCAAGAAGTGATTTCGCGGAATCGTCCGCGAAATATCCGGAGAAACTGTTTGAGGACCGGCTATACAACATATAAACTGAATTCTAACTTAAATAGCACGGACAGCCCAACCGGAGCCGCGGCGTTTAAGCGACTTTATAAAATAGTAGAATAAATCCAGGATAAAATGACGACAATTCAGAATAAAACTTCCGGGATAACCCTGCTCGTACTTTTGGCCGTTTTTCTCTCGATCTTCCTGGCTATGGTCTGGCCTTATCTCATAGCTCTGTTGATGGGGCTGCTGCTGGCTATTCTCAGCAGGCCGCTTTACAACCTGTTGGTAAAGCACGGAGTGGGACCGCGCTCGGCCTCCTCGCTCTCCATGCTTGTGATCCTGGTCGCAATAATTGCCCCGCTCACCGTTTTCGCGGTTACCGCTATAAAGCAGGCTATCTCCCTGGCCGCTTACCTGGCCGACGAACGGGGGGCGGATTTTATCCGGGCCGCTGTAGCTACGGTTACCGCCTTGAAACCGGTGCAATGGGTAGTAGAAAGCCCGGCCGGCCTGCAGGCCAAGGGGCTGGAATTCGCGCAGAGCGCCGGCGGCGCGCTCAGCCGGATTATACTCGTCCAGGCGGCGGCGCTGCCGGACCTGGCCCTTAAACTTGTAATTTCACTGCTCACCTGGTTCTTCCTTCTTTTCGAGGGTGAGGACTTTTTGAAATGGTTTATCTCCAGGGTCCCTATGGATGCGGGCCTTCGCGGCCGGCTGATATCTTCTTTCAGGGCTACGGCTGCTTCCACCGTTTGGGCCACCTCGGCCGCGGCCGCGGCCCAGGCCCTGGTCGTCATGACCGGGTTCTGGCTGCTAGGGGTCCCGGCTATTTTCCTTGCCGGCGGCGCTACTTTCATCTTTGCCTGGATCCCTGTGCTGGGCAGCCTGCCGGTTTGCCTCGCCGCGGGAATTTACCTTTATTTCAGCGGCTCGCTTATAAAGCTGGTTCTCATGGGCTTTATCGCTGTAGTGGCGGGTCTTATGGATAACTTTATCAGGCCCATCGTGCTTAAAGGCCACGGGGATATGCATCCCCTGCTGGCCCTTATTTCCATCTTTGCCGGGATAAACATGTTCGGGATACTGGGAGTGATCTTCGGCCCTATAGTGGCGGCAATGCTGCTGGCATTGCTTAATTCCTGGCAGGCGCCGGCCGCAGCGGCGCAAAAGTAATTGCCGGGCGTCTGGGTCTTTAGACCCAGGCCCGATTTGTACATTTGGCCCATGTGTAGTCCCCGGCTAACGGCTATAATTAAATCAGGGTAGTATATGCGTTTTATTTAGTAGCGGAAAATTATTACAAGGCGGATACTGCATGAAAAAACTCAACGGATTCCTCGCGCTGTCTTTTTTAAGCATCTTCTCAACCGGGGCTTTCGCCCTCGACCTCGATAAACCTCTTCCTAACTGGATAGACCATTCCCGCGAGCAAGCCGACGGGAAAGCGGCTGTCCTCGCTCCCGCGCACCGCGGCGTAACCCCTTCGGATTTCCGCATGCCGGCTGAATACGAGCCGGTTTCCGCGGTCGCTATCGGCTGGGCGGCTTATACGCCCATGCTGACCAGCATAGCCAAGGCCGTTACCGGCGTCGCCAAGGCGCAGCTCTGGGCAGTAGCCGGTCCTAACTCTATCTCGGGCGTGCCCGCCACCAGCTACTCCCAGATAAGCGCACCGCTCGACTCAGTCTGGATGCGCGACTACGGCCCGTTCGGCGTTTCGGCGAACACCGGCAAGCCCGGCATAGTCGACTCTATCTACCGTCACTACCAGTACCGCCGCAACGACGACGCCGTTCCTGCCGCGCTCGGCAAGGCCAAGAGTATCGGCGTTTACGGGATGCCGATAATCATGGACGGCGGCAACCTGATGGTGGACAGCCGTGGAACCCTGTTCATGACCAAGCGCACTTATCTCTGGAATTCCAACATGAGCGAAGCCCAGGTCAACACGCACCTTAAGAATTACCTCAAGGTTAAGAAGATAGTCACCTTCGAGTATTCCGGCTACCCCGGCCAGCCCGCCGACGGTACCGGCCACATCGACATGTTCATGAAGCTGCTTGACGATAATACCGTGCTGCTGTCGGTGGCCGAGACCGAGCCGTATAAGACCAATAGCGAGAAGGCAATGGCCTGGTTCAAGGCTAATAAGGCCCCGAACGGCCAGCCTTACAAGATAATTACCGTGAAGGGCTGGGCCACCGACGCCTGGTACACCTACACCAACTCCACGCTGGTCAATAACGTGGCCATTATCCCTTCCTATACCGGTTCCGCCGAGGAGGCCAATGCCAGGGCCGCCTACGAGTCCGCCGGCTATACGGTAGTTCCGGTCAATACTGACGACAGCATAGTTTCCGGCGGCTCTATACACTGCGTCACGCAGACTATCCCCGGCGCGCCCGGCAAGAGCGTCAGCCTTACGGACGTCCCCGTCTTCACGGACATAACCGTAACCGTGCCGATGGCCCCGCTGCCCGGCAATAGTTCAACCTCCGTGGACCAGCTGCTCAACGGCCTGTAAACCCGGGAGCGCAGACAAGAACCGCCGGACAACCGGCGGTTTTTTGTTTATATAATAACTACCAGGGCGGCGCTTTGAATGTCAAAAATCATACTGGGGATATCGGCTTTTTATCACGACTCCTCCGCGGCTCTTACCGTGGACGGAGAAGTGGTTTTTGCGGCCCATGAAGAGCGTTTTACCCGCATAAAGCACGATGCCGCCTTTCCGCTGAACGCCGCGCGGGCCTGCCTTGAGCGGGGCGGGCTGCTCCTGCCGGGCGGCAAGCCCCTGTCGGTCGCGGACCTAGACGCTGTAGCCTATTACGAAAAGCCCCTGCTTAAATTCGAGCGCCTGCTTGAAACCCACTATGCTTTTGCTCCCCGCGGCCTCCGCCAGTTCGTCGCCGCGATGCCGGTCTGGATAAAAGAAAAACTGCTGCTTAAAAAAATATTGCGTGAGAAACTTTCCGGGCTGGGCCCCTGCGACGCTTCCCGGGTTAAGCTTCTTTTTCCCGAACATCATCTTTCTCACGCCGCCAGCGCTTTTTATCCGGCTCCTTTTGAGGATGCGGCTATACTTACTGTGGACGGCGTGGGGGAATGGGCTACCGGCATAATAGGGCGGGGCCGGGGCAAAGAGATAGAAGTTCTGCGCGAACAGCATTTTCCTCATTCCCTGGGCCTGTTCTATTCGGCTTTCACTTATTACGCCGGCTTTAAAGTTAACTCGGGGGAATATAAGCTGATGGGCCTCGCGCCCTATGGAAACCCCGGCCCCGAAGGTGCGGGAGGAATGAAGGATAAGATACGCTCGGCGCTGGTGGATATCAAGCCTGACGGTTCTATCCATCTTAACCAGGCTTATTTCAACTATGCCGCCGGTCTGCGGATGGTAAACGTTCAGAAATGGACCGCGCTTTTCGGCCTGCCGCCCCGCGCGCCCGGTTCAGCTCTGACGCAGGGCTACTGCGATCTGGCCCTGGCGGCCCAGGGCGTAACAGAGGACATAATTCTTAAACTGGCCAGGGAAGCCAGGAAGCTTACGGGCGCTAAAAACCTGTGCCTGGCCGGCGGCGTTGCACTTAACTGCGTGGCCAATTCCCGGATAATGCGTGAAAATATATTTGATGGTCTGTGGATACAGCCGGCGGCCGGCGACGGCGGGGGGGCCCTGGGCGCGGCCCTGGCGGCCCACCATATATACTACGGAGAGCCGCGCAAGCCCGGAGGCGGCGGGGACGGGATGCGCGGAGCCTTGCTGGGTCCTGAATATACAGAGCGGGACGCGCTTGCCATGGCGGAGGCGAGCGGCGCGGTCTGGGAGCGCCTTGAGGGCGGACTTCTGTACGAAAAAGCGGCTGAGCTGCTGGACAGCGGGGCCGTGCTCGGCTGGCACCAGGGCAGGGAAGAGTGGGGGCCCCGCGCGCTGGGCAACAGGAGCATACTTGCAGATCCACGCAGCCCGGGGATGCAGAGAAAACTTAATCTGAAGATAAAGAACAGGGAGAGCTTCAGGCCTTTCGCGCCCTCCGTACTTGCCGGGGACGCGGGTGAATATTTCGAAAGCGGGACAGCTTCCCCTTATATGCTCCTTATCGACCATGTGCAAAAGAAACTGCGTAAACCTGGCCCGTCCGGACGGGACCCAATGGCGCCGGAGGCTAAACTCGGTTTTCCGCGCTCTGAGCTTCCCGCCGTGACCCACCTGGATTATTCAGCCAGGCTGCAGACGGTAGATGCCTGCATTAATCCCGGTTTCCATGCTCTGCTCAGCGCATTTAAAAAGCGCACCGGCTGCGGGATGCTGGTAAACACCAGTTTTAATGTGAGGGGAGAGCCGATTGTAAGCACCCCGGCCGACGCCTACCGGTGTTTTATGGCTACCGGGATGGATTACCTGGTGATAGGGAACCTTCTTTTTGATAAGAAAAAACAGCCAGCCGTGAACCCGCTGCCGGGGCGGCACAGTCAGTCTGACTAGAGGAAAAATGCCGGAAATTATAAAAGACCTGTGGGCTTTTCTGCGGGAGAGAAAAAAATGGTGGCTGCTGCCGGTGATCCTGATACTGGTGACGGTAGGGATTCTCCTGGTTCTCTCTTCGGGGACGGCGGTAGCGCCCTTCGTCTATACCCTTTTTTGATATGAAAGAAAAACCGGCGCGAAAAAAAGATCTTGAGACCCTGGCCCTGCTGGCCGCTTTCTCTTTGGTTCTTTATTCGGTTTTCCGCCGGCCTGCCTTCGCGCTGCTCGCTCTGGCCCTGCTGGTTCTGGCTATGTTTTTCCGCGGAGCCGCTGCCCGCTTTGCCGCGGGCTGGCTGCGGTTCTCCGCTATAGCCGGCAGAATTAACACTGCGTTGATTTTGGGCGCGCTCTATTTGGTACTGCTCACGCCGCTGGCCCTGCTTTACCGGCTTTTTAATTCCTCCCACGCAAATGCCGGTCCGGACCCGGCCGCTCCTACTTACTTTAAGGAAAGAGAGCATTTTTTCGTCCCGTCGGACCTTGAAAAGCCCTGGTAGTCCCGTAAAGCCATAATTAATTAAAAACGAACCCGACACACGGTTGTCGGGTTCGTCTGCTATGCTTTGTATAGCGGGGGGGGTATGGATAAAACAGGATTAATTTCCGGGAAGCTCAACAACCTGCCAGGAACCGGGTACGGAGAATGCCAGGGAGTCGTCGAGGTCCGTGCGGAAGATCTCGGCCCCGGCGGCTTTAAGGCGTTCCAAAGCGCCCTGCGTCGGGTGGCCGTAATTGTTCCGGCCTACCTCGATATAGGCTTTGGAGGGTTTTACCGCTTCAAGAAAAGCTTTGCCGGAGGAATACTTGCTGCCGTGGTGCCCTACTTTGAGCACGTCGGATTTAAGCTCGGCGCCGTACTGTTTTACCAGTTTCTCTTCCACTGCTCCTTCAGTGTCTCCGGTGAACAGCAGGGAGGAACCGAGGTACGAGAGCTTAAAGTTGATGGAGCAGTTATTTATAACTTCGCTCTTGGAGCTGGATGCGGGCTCGGAGCAGGCGCTGAACACTTTAATGTCGAGGCCGGGGGCGCTCCAGTCCAGGTGGTCGCCGGCGGCCGGGTAAATAGTGTTTATCCCCAGGCTTTTAACCTGCTCGCGGAGGGTATTGTCCGCGGTGGCTCCTTTATTATCAATACGGGTGTCGTAAAAATTACCCACGGTAAGGTTGGAGAAAACATATCTCAGACCGTTATAGTGGTCGCTATGGGGATGGGTGAGAACCACCTGGTCTATTTTGGTGATTTTTTTAGCGGTAAGGAAATTAGCCAGCGGGCCGTCAGCTGCGCCTGAGGGGCCGCCGTCTATAAGGGCGTTCTTGCCGCCCGGCAGCTCAAGGTATATAGAATCTCCCTGCCCTACGCTGAGGAAATATACATTAAGGCCGGGGGCTAAAGTGTAAAGGGTAGCGTTATCGGGGGCGGGGGCGAGAGGTATTTCAACTGCGGGGGCTGAGTTGTTAAGCTGGTTATAGGCCTGCGCGTAAAGCGCCGGGGGGGCAAAATGGAAAAAGGATAAAAGGAAAAAGACTGCTGAGAATACGGCTTTGCGGTTTATTGTTGCTGAGGGGTTCCTGAACGCTAAACGCATATCCACCTCCCGGTATAGTGCCTTACACTTACCGTGGTGAATCCGAATTAAGGTCCGGAGGTGGATGCTCCCCGGCCAATTCCGGGAATTACACAGTAGCTATATACAATTTACCCCGCAGGTTGACTTTGCTCAAGGGCCTAAAGACCCAGGGGCGTATAGGTCTTTAGGCCTATATAGGGCTTTTTGCGCAAAAAAACAGGCCTTTGGGCCGCTTGTTTCCCGTAGGTTTTTAATATTTTTTGATTGTATTTATCGCCCCACATTCCCGCTGGTCAAATGATAAAATTAGGATAAGCCATGTCTGAAGATTTCCAAATTGAATTTAACGAGCAGTTCTCCAATGCCCTGCATTTGCTGCAGCACGGGAGCCGTAATGTTTTTGTTACCGGAAAGGCCGGAACCGGGAAAAGCACGCTGCTGCGCTATTTCCGCGACCATACCTCCAAGAAAATAGTAGTCCTGGCCCCTACGGGGGTGGCGGCCCTTAATGTGGCAGGAGAGACGATACATTCTTTTTTTCGTTTCAAGCCCGGAACAACCCCGGACAAGGTGAGGAGAGCCCGCAAGAAAGACGCTGAAATTTATAAAGAACTTGCGGCTATAGTTATAGACGAGGCCTCAATGGTGAGGGCCGACCTGCTGGATTGTATCGACGCTTTTATGAGGATAAACGGGCGGGAGCCGGGCAAGCCCTTCGGCGGGGCCCAGCTTATACTCTTCGGCGATCTCTACCAGCTGCCGCCGGTGGTAACAAATGCCGAGCTCGGTCTTTTTTCTTCATATTATCCGGGCCCGTATTTCTTTAACGCTAAAGTTTTCGGAGAGACCGGCCTGGAATACCTGGAGCTGGAGAAGATCTACCGCCAGAAGGACCAGGGGTTTATAGAGATACTTAACGCTATAAGGAATAATTGCGTAAGCCGGGCCCAGCTCGCAAAGCTGAACAGCCGGGTAGGCGCGGACGTGGAAACCGCGGGGCGCGGCCTGGTAGTGCGCCTGCTTACCACCAATGCCGACGCCGCGGAAATTAATAATGAACGCCTGCGCCGCATAGACGGGCGCGCGCATATTTACCGGGCTGAAGCTTCCGGCAGTTTCACCCGCGATTCCCGCCCGGCGGACGACGAACTTTACCTTAAGGCCGGGGCCCAGGTGATGCTGCTGAACAATGACCCTAAGGGCCGCTGGGTAAACGGGACCATGGCCGTGGTCCAGGACATAATGAGGGGCCTGCCCGGAGAAGACGATATTGTGCATGTCCGGCTGGCGGACGGCTGCGTAGAGCCGGTAGAGCGGCATGCCTGGCAGCTTTTTCATTTTATCCTGGATAAGGAGGGCGGCAGGATAAAGACCGAGAGCGCGGGGTCTTTTAAGCAGTTCCCTATTAAACTGGCCTGGGGGATAACCATCCACAAAAGCCAGGGCAAGACTTTCGACCGCGCTATAATAGACCTGGGCCGCCGCGCTTTTGCCGCCGGGCAGACCTATGTCGCGCTCAGCCGCTGCGTAGGCCTGGAAGGCCTGTCGCTGGCGCGGGCCGTGCGGCCCGGGGACATGATGACCGACCGGCGCATAGTGAACTATGTTTCAGGACATAAAGCCAGGGCCGGTGAAGAGAGTTCGCCTTTAGATGATAAGATTACTATCATAAAGAAAGCTATAAAGGAGGGGGCCTGCCTTGAGATACTATATCTGAAGGCGGGCGGCGAGAAAAGCCTCCGCACTGTCAGGCCGGTTTCTGTAGGGGACTGCAGATTCCATAAAAGCGCCTTTACGGGGATGCAGGCGCATTGCCTTAAAAGAGGGGAGAGGCGCGTTTTTAAACTGGATAAAATTTTAGAGATGAAAGCCGTGGTCCAATAGACGGGAGCTAATGTGAAAAAGATAATAATCGCGGCCGCGCTTATCCTCTGCCGCGTAACGGCTTCGGCCGGGACGGTGCTTTTTGTGGGCGATTCCCATTCCGTCGGGCCCTTCGGCTGGAAGCTGGACGAACTGCTGCGCGGGGCGGGGCACAGAACGGCTTCTTACGCCTCCTGCGGGTCTATTGCGCAATGGTGGGTTACGGGCAAGCCTACGCCCTGCGGGTATTTCTTCAGGGACCTTGAAGGGGTAACCAGTAAGGGAAAGGCCGGCCCAACTCCTGTTTTCACCCAATTGCTTGAACAGGTCAGGCCGGATACGGTAATAGTTGAGCTAGGGGCAAATTACGCGAACATGCCCTCGGATGAATTTGCGGTGAAAGACATGGCCGCTATGGCCGATGAGATCAGGGCCGCCGGCGCGTCGTGCTTCTGGGTAAGCAAGCCGGATTCCCGCAAAGGGCATGAGAACATCCCCAGGATCCTGGAGCTTACCAGGAAAGCGGTTTTGGACAAATGCGAGTTCTTTGACAGCACCCTGGCGACCAAATACCCCGAGACGGGAGGGGACGGCGTGCACTACTGGTTTAAAGAGGGCCTGCCTATAGCCGGGACCTGGGCGCAATCAGTGTTTGACCGGCTGTCCGGGCCGTCTGAAATACGGCAAAAAAAATAGCGCGGCTGTCCGCGCTATTAACCCGCCATACATTTTTTTATAAATAACCCTTGAAGTTCAGCGCCACCACTATCATAAAAAGTATTCCCAGTATTCCGCCCCAGAACAGGATGTTCCCGGCCAGGCGGCCCGCTTTTTGCGCGCCCGTCCTGGGGACCGGCTCCGCGCCTTCAGCGGCTGGCGCCGGGCTGAATTTACGGCGCAGAATTACGCCCACGGCTATGGGGACAAAAGGCAGCGCCAGGAGCAAAATCAGCTCAATTATAACGCTCAGGTCGTTCATGGTTCCGGAACCTCTCTCCCGTCCTGGTAGCAGGCTTTCTTCCCGGCCACATAGCCGGGGGTGGCCGCTTCCTGGCTGCCCATCAGCCTGGTCAGGCCGGGCAGGCGCCCCGGTACAAGGCCGAAGGTCCGGTAGCCGCATACTATAGCGCCCTTTATCTTGAGGCTGGTGTCCCTGGAGAGGTCGGCGTTCCAGCCTTTATCCCACTGCTGTTTTGCCTCGTCCGCCGGAACTCCGTTAAGTCTGTCCTGGAAATACGGTATGCTGAAGTAAAGCACGCGCCTGGCGACCATAGAGAGCCCTACGGCCGGGTTCAGGGTTGGGCCTCCTATCGACGCGGTATTGCAGCCGGAGTACTGTATCACGCCGCCCCGCGCCATCTTGCCCTGCAGCAGCGCCGCGGTATCCCCCGCCTCGTAAGAGGCGCTGCCTACGCTCTGCATACCCGGGGCGCCGTGGCCGTAAAGAGTTACTTTGGAGACTGAACCGTTCGGCAGGCTGCGTATGGCCGCCTCGGCTTCTTTCTGGTCCCTGAACTTCAGGGTTCTTCCGCCGGCTTCTATGGTGTAGCCGTAGGCGTCAGAGGTCCAGGCCGCGGATTTGTTTTCTGTGGGCGGCAGCCCCGTTCCCGGCAGCGGGGCCGGGGTTTTGGATTTTATTGTGGTGGCGGCGGGCGCGCTGGGCTGGTTTAAAAGTCCGGAGACGTT
>Ga0065182_1001349_pt1 | contig 10304 bp, 13 predicted proteins | sample CryGey02umfilter_2_FD_59208 | JGI IMG/M metagenome (GOLD analysis project Ga0065182, IMG submission 59208) | Groundwater microbial communities from aquifer in Utah, USA - Crystal Geyser 4/10/14 0.2 um filter (version 2) (version 2) | ecosystem: Environmental > Aquatic > Deep subsurface >...
ATTTTGCGAGTAATTATGCCAGAATCCAATCATATAAACAAGACAAACCCCTAGCCAGAACCAAACATTTCAATCCTTCTTTAGCAATTGCCAGATGGTATTTAGAACCACACCAGGAAACTTTATAACTATTTTAATCATACCACTAACAGAGGTGAACATAATGAGTTTTACTAAATGGTTAGAGAAAGTTGTTAAAAAAATGAAATGGTACGACATCTCATTGCTAAAGTTAACAGTATTTTTCGCAACCTTATTTCTGATAACCGCTTGGACAGGATTTAGAGAATTAGTTTTAGGATTTGCTTGGTACTGGTACTTGATCATAATGGTTATCCTAATGCTTCCTTTGTTAAAGAAAATGTTTTCTTAATTAACTCATCTTATTCTGTTTTATTTGTTACAACACTATTACAGGTAACTACTTTACAAAACTATTTAAAGAGAAGTAATTTAATCAAAAAGTGGATAATCAATTATTATTAATCATAATCATTTCAGTTTTAGGTCCAATACTCGGTTCCTTGATTGGAGTTCTTAAAAAACCTTCTGATCGATTTATGTATAATATGCTTTCTTTTGCTGGCGGTGTTATGTTAGCGGTTTCATTTTTAAACTTAATTCCAGAAAGTATTGCTCTCTCCTCCATTTGGATTACCGCAGCAGGAATTATCTTTGGTTCAGTGGTTATGTTTATGGTAGATAGACTCATCCCTCACATCCATCCACAATTGTGTCAACAAGAACAAGGAAAAAAATTAAAGAAAACAGCATTATATTTAATTGTTGGAATATTTATCCACAACTTTCCAGAAGGAATGGCTATTGCCATTGGTACAGTATCAGGCGTCCAAAGTAGTATTGTTATCGCTCTGGCAATAGCTATGCAGAATATTCCAGAAGGGATTTGTACTTCAGCACCCTATTATTACGTAACCAAAAAGAAACTGAAGTCATTTTTAGTATCTTCCTCAACAGCGATACCCGTACTTTTAGGTTTCCTCTTCGCAGATCAATTATACCAATACATCTCAAATAGTTTAATTGGATTTTTGATAGCAATGACTGCTGGTTTAATGATATATATAACTAGTGATGAAATTATTCCTACTTCTTGCTGTAGAACAACAGACCATAAAACAATCTTCGCGTTAATTATAGGGATCCTGTTTGTAATTCTATTAGAAGCCCTTATCTAATAGAATTATCTAATATAATAATCTAATAAAATCATTTAATAAAATAATTAGATCAAAAAATAGTTCTAAACAAAAAGAATAAGTATATAAAACAAACAAACCTTTTTTAGTATTAAGATGGGAGATTTCACTAAACTTGGCTTGAAGAAAGAAATTCTTAGTATTTTATCTAGATTAAAGTTCAAAGAATCATTTGAAGTTCAAGATCAAATTATTCCCTTAGCTATGAAAGGAAAAAACATTGTCTTCACTTCAAGGACGGGAAGTGGAAAAACTTTAGCTTACCTTCTTGGGTTCTTAGGTAAGATCACAAAAAAACAAAATACTCAAATGATAGTTCTCGTTCCTACCAGAGAATTATGTATTCAAGTTGGTAAGGAAATAAAAAAAGTCTGTGATCCTCTTGGGATAAATGTAGGGATGCTTTATGGTGGCAGAGAAGTTTCCGGAGATTATAGAACACTAAACAAAAAGAATCACATTGTTATTGGAACTCCTGGAAGACTCTTAGTCCACATAAACAACAAAAACATCAAGGTTGGAGATGTAAAGTATTTAGTTTATGATGAGTCTGACCAGATGTTTGATCACGGTTTTTACAATGATTGCGTTTACATAAGGCAAAGAATAAGTAAAGATGCCCAAGTTCTTCTTTCTTCTGCAACTATGACTGAAAAGGTTAACGATTTTATTGAAGAAGTTATAGGAAATTATGAATTATTACAAATTGGAGAATTAATCCCTAAAAATATTATTCAGGAAAAGGTGTATTGTGATAAGTTAGAAAAAAACGCTATTTTACTGAATCTGCTTTCAAAGAGAAAATTCACTCGAGCAATGGTTTTTTGTAATACTAAAATAAAATCATACAATATTTCTGAGTTTTTACAAGCTAATAACTTTAACTCTAAATCATTAAATAGTGATTTAGAGCAAGCAGAAAGGTTAAATCATCTTAATTTGTTTAAAGAGGGCAAGATCAAGATTCTAGTAACAACTGATGTTGTAGCCCGCGGCTTACATATTGAAAACGTTGATATCATTGTTAATTATGATGTTCCTACGAAAGATGATTTTTATGTTCATCGAATTGGAAGGACCGGTAGAATAGATAAAAAAGGTTATTCTTTAACAATGATTTGTCCAGAAGATGTAGAAAGATTTGAAAATATTTCTGTCAAGTATGGGTTAGATTCAATAGAAGTAAACAAAGAACTAAAAATTATTAATAAATAAGTTTATTCTTTCTCTTTTTAACAGAGTGACTTTAGAATTTGTAAAAATAAATTAGAAAAAAAGTTTTGAGTTAACTAGGCGTTAGCCTTGTTAACCCAATTGAATTCTTAATAACAATAAGTGTTAATTTTTATTCTTTCTTAACATTAACTGCTTTTGGACCTCTGTCCCCCTGTTCTACATCAAATGTAACTGTGTCGTTTTCACGTAAAGTTACACCTGCTTCTAATGAAGACTGATGTACAAAGATTTCTTTTCCGTCTTCAGATGTAATAAATCCAAATCCTTTCATTTCGTTAAAAAATTTTACTGTTCCTTTCATTTTCTATTCTCCGTGTTTTACTAACTTTTACAGAACAACTCAACTATGGTTGACAGACTTTGCCAACTGATAACTTAAACGTTCTGATACTCATATAAAAAATACACCATTTTTAAATCCTTCTATTATTTTGCTTAATTTCAAGTTATTAAAATAACTTAAGACCTAATGATGATGCTCAGCTTCTGCCGCATCAGCTTCTTCCTGAGTCTTGTGAATTGTTCCGGGAGCATGTTCAGGGGTTGCGTAAATGGAATACAACTTTAAGTCCTCATGATCAGAGGTATTTTTCACATAATGTTTGTTTCCAGCAGGAATAACAACCACATCACCATCTTTAAGATTAAACTCGTCCTCTCCTACTTTAACATACGCTTGCCCACCTTCAATTCTGAGAAACTGATCAATCTCGTGATGAACCTCTTCAGGAATATCTTCACCTGACTTTAAGCTGATCAAAACAAGTTGCATTTTACTTCCTGTAAAGATAACTTGTCTATAGAATTCATTCTCAATAGTCTTTTCTTCAATATTTACTGTGTATGCTTTCATATTATCAACCTCTTACATTACAAAAATAAAGTTACTTTATATTATTTACCTAACAAAATACTAATTACCAAAAAAAATCTTCAATAATAATATTACTTTTCTTAACACCTAAATGAATTAATTCTTTTGTAACCCTGTTCTTTAGTCCTTCTGGACCACAAATATAAAACAAGCAATTATCTAATAAAATAAGATGTTTGGCAATTATTTCTTTGTTGATACGCCCTTTCTCTTCTTCTTCAAAACCCTCTTCTTGACTTAAGATGTAAACCTTCTTAAACCAGCTTTCTTTGATTTGGTCTAATCTGTCTTTAAAGATAACTTCTGTTTTCTTTTTAGATGAATAAAATAAAGTAATCTTTTGTAGATTATGTTTGTTAATCTGATCTGTTATAATACTCATAAAAGGAGTTATACCAACCCCACCAGCAATAAAGACCAATTCTTTCTGGTTATCCTTTACATAAAAAGTTCCAAAAGGACCTTCCACAATAACTTGCTCACCTTCTTTTAATTCAGAAACCGCTTTGGTAAACCTTCCTTGAAGTTTAATTGTAAAATGTAACTCTCCGTCTCCATTAGGAGAATTAGAGATGGTAAAAGGGTGCCGAGCAAATAAATTCTCTTTATTTAATCTTAAAAAGCAAAACTGCCCCGCTTTAAAGTGAAATGGGTTATTTGACTTCAGAATTAAAGTAAAAGTATCTTTAGTTTCCCAGTTTATCTTTAAAACTTTAAACTTAAATTTTCTTTGCTTAATTTTGTAATTTGTTCGATAAATAATTCCGATTAAAAAAAAAGTCAACAATAACCCATAAATAAGTCTCACAATAAAATTACCAGAATCGGAACCCCAATTAAAGGCATGATAAAGACTAAAGAAAAATAAAATGTAAGTAAAGACGTGGAGATATTGCCAGAGATGATATGATATTTTTTTGTAAGTTATGGAACAAAACATTATTATAATAAAGATGTACAATGAAATGATACCTAAAGCTAATGGCATTAAAGCAAAATTGGGGATTAAATAATCAGAAAAAATTCCGTTAGACAACATGAAAAACAGTGGGTGTGCCAAAACAAAGATGGCAGTAAAGAATGAAAATTTTCTTTGAAATTTGATGATTTTATCTAAACCAAATATCTTGTCAAATATCCTAGACAGATCTCCAGAAATGATTAAGATTGAAAGGAACAAAAATCCAATTAGGCCAGTTAATTTTCCTAGTGTGTACAATAAAAAACTTAATTTAATTTCTGAGGATAAAACAACGTTAATTAAAGCAACAATAACTAGAATAAATAAAGACAATAAGAAATATTTAAAAAAAGAGATTTGTTTTTGATTCATGATAATTTACTCAAGAACACCAATAACAAACTGGTTTAAAATATCGTCTTTTGTACCTTTATGCTTGCCCATATAAGCCTCCTCAAATTCTTTACTAGTACCACAATATGAACCTAATGGTGCCTTATGCTTTAGAATAAACTCAGTAATATCATAAACCTTACCATCATAAGCGACTAAGCAATCTTCTTCAGTGTTATGTTTAGACAATTCTGTTTCAGAAATAACTTTTTTTGTAGAACCAGAAACTACTGATTGTGCTTTGATATCAACAACTTGGGCCCCATCAACTTCTGCAGAAACAAATTTTGTTTTAGTAACATATCCACCAGATTCATTCTGCGAACAACCTATTAAAAACAGCCCTACAATTAACAAGCTAAATAATGCAAAAAAATGTGTTTTCATATAAAATCACCAAATCACGCAAAAAATAATTGATTAATAAACCTTATGCTAAATTAATAAAATTAACTTTACTTAATTATTAAATCAAAAAGTATTGTAAAAGATTATACAAATAACCAGTCAAAATTATCGCAACTGTAACAATTGAAAAGAAGATTAAAATTAACTTTAACTTCATCGCTCTTCTTAAGATTACAGCTTCTGGGAAACTTAATGCTGAGATAGCCATCATAAATGCTAAAGCTGTTCCTAAAGAAACACCTTTCTCAAACAAAACAACTGCAATAGGTACAATAGCAGCACAACTTCCATAAAGAGGTACTCCAAGTAGGACTGCTAATGGAACAGCGAAAATTCCTCCTTTAGCAACTAAAGAATGAATTAATTCTGTGGGGACATAATTATGAATTATCGCTCCAATACCAACACCAATTAAAATCCAATACCAAATTTTTTTAATAATCGATAATGCTTCATAATAACCAAAAAGCATCCTCTTCTTGATATTCTCATATTTAACTTCTTTAGAAACATCAATCTTTTTAGTAATGAGATCCTTAACTAAATATTTTTCTAATTTAAGCTTTCCTAAAATCATACCAGAAATAACCCCAACTAGTACACCACTAATCACATAAGCTAAAGTAATCTTCCAACCAAAAAGGCCTAACATTAATATCACTAAATATTCATTTACTAATGGAGAAGTAATCAAAAACGAAAAAGCAACTCCTAAAGGTACACCCGCCTCTAAGAAACCAATAAACATTGGGATTGATGAGCAAGAACAAAAAGGAGTTATTGCTCCAAAAGAAGACGCTATTAAATTGTTTAACCCATATTTCCCTTTACCAATCCATTTTTTTAGCTTCTCTTGAGGAAAATAAGTTCTTAAGAAACCGATAACAGAAATCATCAAAAATAATAATAATACGATTTTTATAAAATCAGAGATAAAGAAATGTAATGATTCCACCCATTTTAGTTGAGAATCTAATTTAATTAAAGAATACAAAATCCAACTAACTATCTCTTCTAACATTTCTTATCTTTCTTTCCCTCACAACAACAACAACAACTTTTTTTGGATTTATCTTCCAAGTTTTGGTCAATCTTTTCAAATAATTTAGCAAAAAAACCCTTCTTTTTATCTTTCATTTTAATTCTCCAACATTTTCCTCAGTTTATCCTTGTCTTTAATACAACACATCAAATATTTGGATTCTTTAATTGTATTTAATATTCCCACAGACTTCAATACCTGAACATGCCTGAATATTACAGATTGATCTCGATTCAAGTGTTTACTTAAATGACAAATGCAAGTACATTTCTTCTCATTAAGAAGAAATTCAATTATCCTTAATCTAATGGGGTCACCTAAGGCCTTGTAAAAACAAGATTTTTCGTTTAATGTGTTCATTTGCATATTCATGCAAATGAAATGATATATAAAGCTTATGGTTTGTCTAACATATTACTCTTAAAACAACTTAAACAAATTTCTCAACATACATTTATAAACAGAAATTGTTTTGAAACTAATATGGCAGGATTCAAACGAGAGAGAACAGATAATAGACAATCAAGAGGCCGTGATGGCGGATCAGATAGAAAAAGTAGCTTCAGTCAGGAAAGATCTTCAGGTAGATTTTCCGCTAGAAGAGATGACAGAGGAAGTGACAGAAGATCATCTAGGACAGAAATGCATGAAGTAATTTGTGATAAATGTCACAAAACTTGTGAGGTACCTTTCAAACCCACTTCTAACAAACCAATCTATTGTAGTGATTGCTTTAGAAAAGACGACAATAGATCAGCTCCAAGAGACAATTCTTCTAATAGCCTTGATGAAATCAATAGAAAACTTGATGCAATCATGAAAGCCTTGAAGATTAATTAATAAACTAATTAATTTTTAACTTTTTTTTCAATTTTAAGATAAGATATATAAACCCATAAAATACTTCTAAAACGGATGTATTTCAAAAAGAGGCATAGTGCGCACCATAAACATGAACTAGGTAAAGTATTCGCTTGGCTAGCTTTAACTGTTGGTCTGGGGAATGCTGCATTCTGGACTATCTTTCCTTTAGTTGTAGAAAATTTCATTGAAAGTGAAGCAAAAGTAGGTTTATTCTTTTCTGCAATTTCTGTACTAACCATGTGTGGATCATTACTAAGCACAGTTATTCTTCGCCATTTTTCAAGAATTAAAGTAACAAAATACAGCCTTTTACTGATTACAATTAGTTTAGTAATTATAACTTTGATCTCAAAACTATTTCATTTACCTTTTGTTGAGATTCCAAGAGCTTTCTTTACCTTACTAGTAGGGATTGTACTTTCATTATATGTAAGAGATACAGCTAAAAGTCAAAACTTAGGCATGACCGAAGGACGATATTATCTTTACGCTAATGTAGGATGGTTAATCGGTCCATTGATTGGAGGTATTTTAGGAGAATATTTATCTTATGATTACGCTTTCTTATTTAGTGCAGGCATGTATCTTATCAGTTTGATGATTTTTCACCACCAGCATATAAAACAGCATCCTTTAATTATTCACAAAAAAGAAAAGCTAACCATTAAAGAGCTTTGGTCTAATATAAAACTATTTTTTAAGAAAAAAGAATTAAGGAAGGTTTATGCCGTTTCTTTAGGTATGAATTATTGGTGGGTTATAAGCAGTATTTACATTCCAATTTACATTATTGAACATGGTTTTGGAGAAAGTGTTATAGGATATATTGTTGCCGCATCTATGATCCCTTTAATTTTATTAGAGAAACTTATTGGCAAACTCTCTGATAAACATGGAATAAGAATTTACGTCAGTTTAGGCTTTTTAATTTTGGCCATAGTTACAGGATTATTTAATATAACGCCAATCGCCACCATTGTTTTAATGTTAATGTCAGTAATCAACTTTGGTTCAGCTTTGATTGAACCATTACAAGAGACATATTTGTTTAAAGAAATCAAAGAAAAAGATGAAGAAAGGTTTTATGGAGTATATAATACTGCAGAACCTGTAGCAAATATTATTGCACCATTAATTGGTTCTGGTTTAATCTTCTTTTTTGGTATTTCAGGATTATGGATTGGTTCATCAATAATGTTTTTAATGTTTATGATAATTGCTACCAGAATTAAAAAATAAACTTTAAGATCCTTTAAATTGTTAACCCTAAGTTCTTAGCTGTATTTCCATCGCCCACTTAGTAAAAGTATAAAGATTGACTGCTAATTCAATCATGCGCATGTTAACTTCATAGGCTTTCTCAATACTTTTGTTAATTATTTTGATATTACCTTCCATTTCTTTAAGTTTCTGCAATTCCGCTGGTGGCACTCTTCGAGAGATTTGCTCAAAAGATAAAGCCTTCATCTGTTCCTCTAGATAAATATGAATTAAGTATCCTTTAGAAAAACTTTCCACCAAGCCACGACTATGTTCAAGATGAGCTTCATTGATAATATCCATAGCACCAAAAGTAAAGTTGCTGGTCCTTAACAATGTTTGAAACAAATTATTTAATTTAGTGTTTAACTCTGCTTTATTGTTAATCTTCAGATAAGGTATCTGATTAAAGAAAGCAAATAAATTAAGTAAATCTCCGTTCTGCCACTGCATTAAATCTTTAAGATATTGTAAATTATTTTGCAAAGGTTCAGGAAACTCTTTCAGCAACGCATGTGTCCTGAGGATATTAATGTTTTCGTATAACTCTCCTTGATTATCTTTTTTAAGTTGTTCAAGATCAAGAGGCAATTTTTCTAAAAGAGGAAATGCTAAAGAGATTGTTTCTAAATCAGTATTAGAAATAAAAAAACTATCCAACTCTTTGATTAAAAAAGCATCATTTAAAGGAAACTTAGCTTTTTCTCTAAGTGGCCTCAGTAGATAAGTGGCTTCTGTTTCAGCACTCTTTTGATTCAAAGACCTTAAGTTATGAATGTAGATCATATTATCCCCTCTTTAACCTTTAATCTAACACCTTTCTCGAGCATAAACAAGTTTATAAATTTATCTAGACAAGAGAATAATGATACGGCCAGAAACAAATAAAACACTAGTATTTAGTAGCAAGAAAGATTAATAAGCTTAAAAGTAATTCCTCCTGCCATGAACAAAACCATTAAATTACTAATGTTCTCGGACATTTTCTTTGTAACTGGTTTTGGTTTGGTAGATCCAATTTTAGCCATTTTCATCAAAGAGAACCTAGCTGGGGGAACAATTTTCGCTGCAGGATTAGCAAGTATGATGTTCCTCTTAACTAAAAGTATTATACAATTACCTTTTTCTCGTTATGTCGATGAACATGATGATAAAGTAAAGTGGTTAATAATGGGAGCCTTCTTAATTACTTCAGTGCCATTTATTTACGTTTTTGCAGAGAATATTTATTGGATATATTTAGCCCAGATTGTTTATGGATTAGGTAGTGGTCTTGCCTACCCCACCTGGTTAGGTTTGTGGAGTACTAATCTAGATCATAAACATGAAAGTTTTGAATGGAGTCTTTATTCAACCCTTACGGGTTTAGGAACAGCAGCCACTGCTGCAGTTGGCGCAGCCATTGCTCAATTTATTGGTTTTAAGTACACTTTCATTATGGCCGGGATTATGGGCGTTGCTGGTTGGGCAGTCCTGCATTGGTTAGAAGTTAAAAAAGGGAAAGAAGATAAAATATCATTAAAAGAGTATCAAATTAAAGAGAAATTTTAGCCCAGAGAAGCTAGAAATATTTATATACCTTAAATCCAGTTTTTAAGATATGACTTTAATTTACCAAACAGACTCTTTTATAGTTGAGTCGCATGATAAGCCTTTCGTTTCAAGAGAAGAGGGCGGTCACCTTCGAATAAGTATTAAAGATAAATCAATCATAGATAGAACTATGCTTTCTCCAAAAGTAGCTATTGAATTAATAAGATTAACAATGATTATTGGAAAAGCATTAGAAAAAGCGATGACTATAAGAGATGTTCCAATAATAAAAGTAAATTATCAAGATATGGGGAACTGGGCTTTTAAAAAACAAGAAAAACCATTTCTTCATGTTCATATACTTGGACGTTCTAAGGATGCAAAAATCCAAGTATTTCCAGAATCAGTTCAACTACCTGATAGGTCAACAGGTTTTTATGAAAATTTTAAACCATTAAATAAAGAAGATATTCTTGAAATCAAAAGACAGATTGCTCAGATCATTAAAGAGAA
>Ga0065182_1001352_pt1 | contig 10288 bp, 14 predicted proteins | sample CryGey02umfilter_2_FD_59208 | JGI IMG/M metagenome (GOLD analysis project Ga0065182, IMG submission 59208) | Groundwater microbial communities from aquifer in Utah, USA - Crystal Geyser 4/10/14 0.2 um filter (version 2) (version 2) | ecosystem: Environmental > Aquatic > Deep subsurface >...
AGTTATTGCGCGTCCTGCAGGATGGAGAATTTGAGCGAGTTGGAGAGACCAAGACGCGCAAGGCCAATGCCCGCGTTATAGCCGCCACGAACCAAAACTTAGAAGAGTGTATAAGGACAGGCAAATTCAGAAGCGACCTTTACTATAGGTTGAACATTATATCCATAGATCTGCCGCCTTTGCGCGAGCGCAAAGAAGATATCCCGCTATTGGCTGAAAGTTTTATTGAGAAACACACGAATCAGCTCAGTAAAAAACTCAGCGGCATAGCTGACGACGCGTTGCAAAAATTGATGGAGCATCAATGGCCCGGCAATGTGCGAGAGCTGGAAAATGTAATAGAGCGCGCGTGTGTATTGAGCAAGGGGCCGTTGATACATACCGAAGACCTCCCTGACTCTGTTATTAAAAGTATTACGAAGAGCGCCCAGCTCTCTAATATCAACGGCAGCCTGAAAGACGCTCTGCGCGACCCCGAAAAGAAGCTTATCCTTGACGCGCTTGAAAAGAGCCGCTGGAATAAAAAAGAAGCGGCAGAGTTGTTAGGCATAAACCGGACGACGCTTTACAAAAAATTAAGTTATTATGGTATTAATCCTAAAGGTAGAAAGTGAAGAACATAAAAATAGCTTTGGCTGATCTTGTACCTTCAAATGAATTGCAGGAAATGCAGGACTCTTTTTCCGAGGTCGCTAACGTCAGCATGCGCACCATTGACGCTAATGGCCGCCCGTTGACCGTTATGAGCAATATTTCATCTATTTGCCAGGATAAATTCTGTAAACAATGCCTGCCGGCGTTCCTTGGCGGTGAAGGTATTATAGACGAAGAATTAAGTTTTGAATGTATGCCCGGCCTCAAACATTATCTAATACCCCTGGAGATCTCGCTTTCTTCCACAACTTCCTTGATACTCGGCTATATGATAGTAGGCCCTGTCGTATTTATGAAAAGGAGTGATAAAGAAGAATATAGGGATGCCGCTGGCAAGATGGGCATTGAACTTGATCAGCTGTGGAGCTGGATATTAGAATTAAGGGTGTTTTCGTATCGCGGTATACATTCTCTGAAAGATATGATAGAGAATATGACGAGCCGAATTTTAAATCTCGCTTACGCTAAGATGCTGATGCAAAAGAAGGTATCAGGAAGCCGAACGGTCAGATTATTTGAAAGAAGGGTTGTTAATCTTCAGCATAGAGACGAGTTTCTTGAGCTTTTCCTTGATTTTGTAATGCAGGTGACCCAAGGCAGCGCGGGCTCTGTGATGCTCTTAGACAGCCATAAAGGGATTCTTGAGGTGAGGTCTTCACGCGGCTTGCCTTCTTTTATAGCGCGAAAGGCCTCTTTAAAGCTTGGCGAAGGTATTTCCGGGCTTGCCGCGGAGATGAAAAAGCCGTTCCTTATAAACGAAGAGCATGTTGATCAGCTTATTTTAGATAGATTAAAGAGGCCGGCCATTTTTTCATCAATGGTCGTCCCGATCAGGTCCCGCGAAGACGTCTACGGTGTTGTAAATATTTCCTCTGATAAAGCCCAGCCAGTCAGATTTGACGAAACAACTCTTGCCCTCGTGACAAGGGCGGCCGGTATTGCCGGCATTGCCCTTGAAAGTATGCAAAACTAGTGAGACAGATCAATGAGACAAATCAAGCAGGATGATTTGTCTCATTCACGGCGTTCGGATACGGGCGGGATCTTTAACATCTTGCGGTATTTGGCTACGGTGCGGCGCGCGATAGATAATTTTTCTGTTAGGCGTATCTGCTCTACTACCTCATAGTCTCTCAAAGGCCGCGTTTTGTCCTCATTTTCTATCAATTCCTGGATCTTAAGTTTGATGCTTTGAGCTGAGACGTCTTCGCCGTCTTCTTTTTTAAGAGAGGTTGAGAAGAATCCGCGCAGAGGAAATATGCCTATCGGCGTCTGCACGTATTTATTCATGACGATGCGCGATATGGTTGATTCGTGCATGGATACCTTTTCGGCTATTTCTTTTAACGACAGCGGCTTTAATTTATCCATGCCTTCCATTAGCGCTTCTTTTTGGGTCTCGGCTATGATAGTAATAACCCTTGTTAAGGTCTCTTTGCGCTGGATTATGGCGTTGATAAGGTTAGAGGCGTTCTTTAATTTTTCGCGTATGAAGTCTTTTGTTTTTTCATCGGTCTTTTTTGACCTGAGCATGTTTTTATACAGGGGATTGACCCGTATAATAGGTATAGAATTGTCCTTGGTAGAGACGCGTAGGATGTCATCTTTTTCTTCAATAGAGATATCAGGAATGACGTAAGCGGTTTCTTCGTTTGAATAACCTCTGCCAGGCTTTGGTTCAAGGGAGTGTATCTTTTCAATACAGCGCGCTAATTCCGAGCTGTCACATTTTAATTTCTTACACACTTTGTGGAGCGTGTCTTTGCGCGCCAGGTCTTCTAAGCATTCTTCAATGAGACGGCGGCACAAAGGGTCTTTGTCCTGTTTTTTGTCCAGCTGGATAAGGAGGCATTCTTTAATGTCGCGCGCGCCTACGCCGGCAGGCTCAAAGGCCTGGATGAGCTTTAATACTTTAAGAGCGTCTTTTTCGCGGCACCCTGATCCTGCGCATATGGCTTCCAGGCTTTCACGCAAATAACCGTTTTCATCAATGTTATTGATAAGAGCGGTTCCTACGCGGGCCTGTTCTTCATCAACAGCGTTTATCCTAAGCTGCCTTAATAATGCCTCTGTAAGATCTTCTTTTTTGCCGGGGATGGCCTTTTCGTAGGCGTCTTCGTCTGCCTCTATCCGTGTTGGCGTAAATTCACCCTCTGCACCTCCAGGTGCTAAGGCCTCCTGAGGCACCTCTTCAATGACTGGGTTTTCAACAAGTTCAGCCTCCACAACTTCTTTGAGCTCAAGGAGAGGCAGTTCTAATATCTTCATGGATTGCTGGAGGCTTTGTGTGAATATTCCTTTTTGCCTATGTTCTAATCTTTGATGTAATGCCATATAAACAGTATATCATAAATTACATTGCTAATTTCAGAAGTAATTAGTAAAATATAGGCAATGCAGATTTTTGCTAGCGTAAAGAGTGCTTTAGTGGCGGATGACGAAAAAGATATCTGTCTATATCTGAAAAGATATCTGGAGCGTAAGAGAATGAAGGTCACCTCTTGCTTGGATGGCCAGGAAGCAAAAGATCTAATAGAAAAGGAAAGTTTTGATTACTTCTTTCTTGACTGCAGTATGCCTAATATCACAGGGCTTGAATTGATAGGTTCGGCGCGTAGGCGCAATCCGCAGTCAAAGATAATCCTCATCTCGGGGTTCCCTTCGGTCAACAATGCGGTTATTCGTCAGCTTGGAGGTGATTACTTTATCCATAAACCCATACAATTAACTGAGATCGACAATATATTAAAGGATTAATAAAATGAAGATATTTTATGGCATTGTTTTGGCGGGATTATTTTTGAACGTTTGTTCGTTTAATCGCGCGTGGGGAGAGGAGGCTCAGGTGGCAACAGGGACAATAGTGGTGTTGGAGACTGATCAGGGTAATATTGAATTGAAGCTTTTTCCGGAAACCGCCCCAAAGGCGTGCGAGAATTTTATAGGGCTCGTGAATAAAGGGTATTACAACGGGACTGTGTTCCATCGCGTCATCAGGGGGTTTATGATCCAGGGCGGGGACCCTACTGCTACAGGAATGGGCGGGGAGTCATTTTTCGGCAGGCCTTTTGATGATGAGGTGAAGGCTGGCGTAGGGTTTGATAAAGCGGGCATCTTGGCTATGGCGAACGCCGGGCCAGGGACCAACGGCAGCCAGTTCTTTATCACGGTCGCGCCAACGCCGTGGCTTAATATGAAGCATACCATATTCGGCGAAGTCGTATCAGGCTATGATGTAGTAGAAAAGATAGTCGGCGCTCCTACGGAGCGCGGGGATAAACCGCTTAAGGAACAGAAGATAATTAAGGCTTATATAAAGGCCTAAGGATTGACTCCTTGCTAACCCGTTTGTAAATATTAAGTGCATTCACTTAATATTTACCGCGCTGGCTTCGGTGTTGGTTTTGCAGGGAATAGATACCCACAGTATTTAAAACCAAGGAGGTCGCATGATGTGTTCCAAAATGCTTGGCGATTATTATTCCAGCTCGTATCTTTTGTTTACCGTGCAGATCATTTTTGTGCTTATGTTGTTCACGTGCCTCTTGGTTTCGCTTGTGCGTCAACGAGTGATGATAAATATATTGAAAGAAATAAGGGACAAGAAGTAATAACAAAAACACAGTTGCATAGGGGGTGGTAACATGGCAAAGGGTACAGTGAAGTGGTTCAATAATCAAAAAGGTTACGGTTTCATCACGACATCTGAGGGAAAAGACGTATTTGTGCATCATAGTTCTATCCAGGGCGAAGGTTATAAGTCGCTGGATGAAGGACAGGCGGTTGAATTTGACGTGACCCAGGGCCCTAAAGGTGAACAGGCGACGAACGTCGTCAAACTTTAAGATTTTAAATTTTTAAGTGAGGTTTTTATGCGCAGGTTTTTTTTAATCCTTGTTATTGCTTGTTTGTCGTTTTTTTCTTTCCATCAGGCTCTTACAGCTGGTGAAAGCGTTGATAAGATCGCTATAGGCGCGATAAAAGATTTTCCCGTGCCGAGCGTAAAACCATTTCCTAAAGAACAGTTTATCGTATTTATGGACGAGGATGGTATCTACGCGGTCTCCACGCGATGCACCCATAAAGGGTGCACTGTCAGTTTTAAAGATAAAGAAGGTGTATTTGCCTGCCCCTGCCACGGAGCAAAATTCGGTAAGTCCGGAGATGTCCTGTCCGGCCCGGCCACTATGGCGCTCGCGTGGTTTTTGATAGAGAAGGATAGCGCGGGCGATCTTTATGTTGATAAATCAAAGCCCGTGGCGCAAGGCACTAAGTTTAAATTTTGACCATTCCGTAGTACTTTCCCAATGGATATTATAAGAGCCACTGATCTTGTTAAAACGTTCCGGCATGCCGCTGCGGTTGACCACATAAGCCTTCGCGTGTCGCGACAGGAGTGTTTTGGCATACTTGGGCCCAATGGCGCCGGCAAGACGACGACCGTAAAAATGATATATTGTTTTTTTGAGCCTACTAGCGGAAAGCTGGAGGTTTTGGGAGAAGACGCGCGAAAAAATATCAGGCGTGTCAAAGAAGGCATCGGCGTCTGCCCGCAGGAAAATAACTTAGACCCGGACCTGACTGTTATAGAAAATTTGCGAGTTTTCGCGCGTTATTTTGATATAGTTGGCGCGAGAGCGCTTTCTCGCTGTGAAGAGCTTCTGCGTTTTGTAGGGCTTTATGGGAAAAGACATAGCGTTATTGACGAACTCTCGGGCGGTATGAAGCGCCGCCTCATTATAGCCAGGTCTTTGGTAAACAGCCCGCGCTTGCTTATTTTAGATGAGCCTACTACAGGCCTTGACCCTCAAGCAAGGCATCAGATATGGGAAAGTATTATCAGCCTGAAAAAATCCGGCACAACAGTACTCTTGACCACGCATTATATGGATGAAGCCACGCATTTATGCGATAGGCTCGTCATAATGGATAAAGGCAAAATAGTAGTTGAGGGCTCGCCAAAGGAGCTCATACGTCAATACGCCGGTTCTCACGTCATAGAAATATCTCCTGCTGGTGAGGCGGCAGGGAACTATCTTAAACAAAAAGGCCTCACTTTTGAGAAGACGCCAACGCATTTTTTTGTGTATGCACAAAAAGGGCCTGAGGTATTTTCGGATATCACGCTTAAGTTTGGTGAGAGCGGCTGCGCCCTGCGTATGGCTAACCTAGAAGACGTGTTCCTGAAGTTGACCGGGCGGGAGCTGCGGGAATGATGAATATAAGTTTAAGGTCAATGCGGGTTTGGCAAAGGAATTTTGACGTATATCTTGTAACATGGAAGGTGAATTTTATACCGCCCCTGCTTGAGCCTCTTTTGTATCTTTTTGCTTTTGGCATAGGTTTGGGCCAACTGGTCAAAGATGTCCCTTATGAAGGTGCCCAGGTATCGTATTTAAGATTTATCGCGCCCGGCCTTATCGCTACGGCGGTCATGAACCACGGATTTTTTGAGACGACTTACTCATCGTTCGTCAGGATGTATTATCAGAAGACTTTTGACGCCATGCTCTCTACGCCCTTGACCATTGAAGACGTGGTCATGGCTGAAATGATCTGGGGCGCGACAAAAGCGTTATTCGCGGGCTCCATAATGTTCGTTGTCACGCTTCTTTTCGGGTTGTTGTCAATGCCTATGGCTTTATGGATAATACCTGTAGCATTTTTGTCTGGGTTGACGTTTTCCGCGATGGGCATGTGTTTTACCGCTTATGTCAAAAATATTGAGATGTTCAATTTTCCGGTATTTCTATTTATCACGCCTATGTTTTTATTCAGCGGCGTGTTTTTCCCTCTGTCAAGCCTTCCTGCCTGGGCTCAGGCAGTAGCCTGGTGCCTGCCATTGACCTTTCTTGTATCTTCTTTAAGGTCCATCGCGCTTGGGTCTTTTGGCATGGCCGTTATCTGGCAGATATTAGTTTTAGCGGCTCTGGGATTTGCCTGCGTATTGATAAGCTTGTCCGCCATGAAAAAGAGGCTTCTTAAATGAAGGCAGTGCCTGAATTCCCCCTGATGAGGCCCATAGAGCTGGATGATAAGGCATTGTTGACCGGGCTTTTCAAAAAATATCCTTCAGATATATCAGAGCTCACATTTACTAATCTGTTCGCCTGGAGGCACGCCTATAATTTCAATCTTTCAGACGCGGGCGATTTCTTGCTGGTTGTATCTTTAAATAAAGATCTTTTTCAGGTTTTTGATCCGTTGGGGCCTTTTGACACAAAAGAAAAGTGTGTAAGAAAATGTTTTTCCGTTTGCGGAAGTAATACTGAGCTGAAGTTCATCAGGCTTCCTGGGAAGACAGCTGAGATCTTTAAAAAAGCAGGCGGCTTGCGGCTTTTAGAAGATAGGGATGATTTTGATTATGTCTATCTGGCCCAGGACCTTATAGGCTTAAAGGGCCGCGATTTTGACGGCAAGAGGAATTTTATAAAACGTTTTAAAGATAACAATTCTTTCATGTATAAGAAGCTATTGGAAGACGACGTCAAAGAATGTATTTCTTTTCAGGAGGAGTGGTGCCTGGCAAAAGATTGTCAGCATACTCAGGGCCTGGCAAAAGAAAGGCAGGCAATGCGCGAGATGCTTGCCAATTTTGAATATCTTGGTATGCAGGGCGGCATGATAGAGATAGCCGGCAAAGTAGAGGCAGTGGCATTGGGCGAGCAGCTTAACCCTGAAACTTTTGTCGTGCATATTGAAAAGGCTAACGGCAGTTTTATAGGTATATATCAGGCCACAAATCAGCTCTTTTGCGACAAGGAAGCATCCGGCTATAAATATATTAATCGTGAGCAGGACTTAGGCGTGCCAGGATTACGCCAGGCAAAAGAGTCTTACCATCCGTGCCATATGGTGAAAAAATTTACGCTCGTTAGAGCATGAGAAACAGTTTCCAACCTATTCGGGAACCTATTCGGGAAACAGTTTCCGACCTATTCGGGACACTGTTTCCGATCTATTCGGGAAAGTGGGCTAGTTGGAAAGAAAAAATACCCACTGTCCCGAACAACTTGGAAACAGTTTCCCGAACAACATGGAAACAGTTTCCCGAATAGGTTGGAAACTGTTTCGGTTTTGGTGGGTTTTGCGGTATAATTACGCTATGAAAATGGATATTATGCAGATCGGGTTGGGAATATTCTTGGGCGTTGTTGTTTTCGCGGTTATTTGGCTGGTAAATAGGTCTTTCGCGCGCGGGCCTGAGTCAAAGAAGAATGATGGCCTTCAGGACGCGGTGGATAAGCTTAAGGGCGTGTTCGCCAGCCTTTCCATGGAGGCGCTTTCTAAGAACAGCGAGGAATTTTTAAAGCTCGCTCAGCAGAAGTTTGAAGCATCAAGCGCTTTGAGCGAGAAGGACCTTGAGGGCAAAAAGAAGCTTATTGACCAGACGTTCACGGACATGAAGGTTGAGCTAAATAAAGTTGAAGACTTGATGAAGTCGCTGGAAAAGGACCGGGAGTTTAAATTCGCCCAGTTGTCCACTAATCTGGACGTTATGACCAGGGAAGTATCGGGCCTCCAACAGACGACAGAGCATTTAAAGACAGCCCTTGCCAGCACGAAATCCCGCGGGCAGTGGGGCGAGCGCATGGCAGAGGATGTGCTTAGGCTCTCCGGTTTTATTGAGGGCGTCAATTACGCTAAACAAAAAGCGCAGGGAGCCGGCAGGCCGGATTATACTTTCTTTCTTCCTCAGGGCTTAAAAGTGAACATGGATGTAAAGTTCCCTTTGGATAATTATATGCGTTTTTTCGAGGCGGATAATGACGCGCAAAAGGATAATTTTAAGGGCCAGTTCTTAAGAGACGTTAAACTGCGCATCAAAGAGGTGACCTCGCGGGATTATATAGACCCCGAACAGAAGACTGTTGATTATGTTATTGTTTTTATTCCTAACGAACAGGTATATGCTTTTATCAATGAAAATGACCGCGGCATCCTTGATGAAGCCATGCGCCAGAAAGTCATTTTTTGCTCGCCGCTGACGCTATACGCGATACTTGCTGTCATCCGCCAGGCGATGGATAATTTTAATCTGGAACGGACCGCCCATCAGATACTATCGGTTTTGGGAGCTTTTGAAAAACAGTACCAGCTTTTTTGTAATGCTTTGGAAGAGGTGGGTATCAGGATAGAGAAAGCCAAAGAGGCGTATGATACTTTAAATACTACGCGCCGTAATCAATTAGACAGGCAGCTTAGGAAGGTTGAGGATCTGCGGCAGGAAAAGGGTATTCTTTTGGAAGGCCCTAAAGAATGATCAGGGAAGTTAAGGTTACCACAAAGGCTTTCGGGAATATGGTTAAGGAAGAAGGCGGCCGTCTTAAGGCATATGTGACAGCGGCTCCGGAAAAGGGTAAGGCCAATAAAGTCCTCGTAGTATTGCTTTCCGCTTATTTCAAGGTAAAAAAGAAAGATATCCGTATCATTCGCGGAGAACACGCGCAAATAAAGACCGTCCTGATAAATATCGATTAACCATGCCTCAGCCCTTAGTCCTGAAAAAATCAAACGGGTTTTATGAAATACCCCTATTTGAGGAGTTTAACGCCAGGGCTGTCTTTACCACGAGGGAAAAAGCCCCGGATCTTTACAAAATGGGGATAAGCGGCTCAAGACTTATATTGCCTACTCAAGTCCATGGAGACCGAGTTTTTTGCGTTGATGCTGACGCCGCTGAGCCTGTGGCGCAGAGGCGTAAACCTGCCGCGCGGGAGCATCAGCCTGAAGCGGACGCCCTGATAACGCGCTGCCAGCATCTTCCTTTGGCTATCCGGACAGCTGATTGCCTGCCTGTTTTTTTGTTTGACACAGGCCATAGGGCGATCGCGATGATACACGCAGGATGGAAGGGCACGCATAAAAAAATAATTTCCAAGACGATAAAACAGATGGGATTAAAATTTTCAACAAGCCCCGGAGAGTTGATAGCTGTTTTAGGGCCGGCCATAAGGCAGTGCTGTTATGAAGTAGGAGAGGAATTTAGGGGGTTCTTCGGCGGATTTGTCTCATCTCGGGATAGTAGGCTGTATTTTGATATCTGCTCCGCGACCGTAAATGAACTTTTGGAGGCAGGAGTTAAGGACGGGCGTATCTACGACTCTGCTATATGCACGTCGTGCAGGAACGATGAATTTTTTTCTTTCAGGCGCGAAGGCCTTAAGGCCGGCCGGAGTTTTTCCGTTATGGAGATATTGTAAGTTTCGTGGTATTATAAAATAAAGGAAGCCGCGGATATGGTCAAAATGGTTGAAATAAATGATTCTCAGTTCAATACGCTGGTATTGAGGTCAGCTTTGCCCGTCTTGATAGAGTGCACCAGCCCGGAATGCATTATCTGCAAGACCATGGCGGAGCGCATACAGGAGGCTATCAAAGATCATCTTTCAAAGATGGTCTTTTTTAGGCTCAATATAAACGAGAATAATAAGTGGAAGGATTTTAATGTCCGCGTGATACCGACCCTGCTCTATTTTAAAGATGGCATACTTGTGGCGCGTCAGGATAGTTTTCCGGAGACCGAAGAGATATCATGCCAGATACACCGCATTTTAATGCCCTGTAAAAAGAAAGGCGCGGCTAATGGCAACGGTTAAAGTATTTTCAACTCCTACGTGCCCGTATTGCACCA
>Ga0065182_1001354_pt1 | contig 10280 bp, 10 predicted proteins | sample CryGey02umfilter_2_FD_59208 | JGI IMG/M metagenome (GOLD analysis project Ga0065182, IMG submission 59208) | Groundwater microbial communities from aquifer in Utah, USA - Crystal Geyser 4/10/14 0.2 um filter (version 2) (version 2) | ecosystem: Environmental > Aquatic > Deep subsurface >...
TATTCATTGCTAAGGCTTTTTCTAAGTATACTTTTCCTTTTTCAAAATCATTATTTGCTGTGTAAGCCCAGCCAACGAGGTTATAACTCATGGCTTCTTCGGGATGTTCCTTTAATGCTGTAAGTGCTATTTCCAATGCCTTTTCCGGTTTGTTTAATTTTTCTATTGCCAGCCATATGCTTTTTGTGAAAACTTCCATGTTGTTTTGATTTATGGAAAGTAATTCTAAATAATTATTCGCCGATTTTTCGTATTCTTGTTGAATTAGATATAAATCTCCAAGCTTGAGCTTTAATTGATCCACCGGTTCATAACCGGCCTTTTCTGCTGCTTCCAGATATTTTATTGCTGTATCAACGTCATTATCGGCAAAGTAGGCAAGTCCAAGGTAAAAAAGCGTTTGTGGTTGATCGGGATTTAGGGCTTTTGCTTGTAATAGGGCATCAATTGAATCCTTAATTTTATTAGTATTTAGATAGGCATATCCAAGCACAATCCAGGCATCTCGGTAATCATTTTTTACATTAAGAATGTCAAAGAGATAGGGAATTGCAGCGTTATATTCCTTAACTTCAGTTAGGGCTTTTGCCAACATTAATTGAAGAAATATTGGGTCAGATTCTTTGTAATAAGAAAAATTTTTGAAGGCATCAAGAAATTTTTGACTGTCATTTCCTGGGATTTGTTCAAAAAGTTTTTTTGCTTGTTCAAAATCTTTTGCTAAAACATAAATAATTGCTCGATAATATTTAACCTGGGCGTTTTCTTGATTCAGGGATAATATTATTTTTTGTGCTTCGTCTGGTTTTTTTAATCCAAAATATGCTTCTGCCAGGGCAAGTCTTGCCTCAATAGAATTAGGATTTAATTTTATCGCTTGTTCAAAGGTGCCTTTTGCTTGTTCCGGCTGGCCATCTTTTAAGTAAGCGTTTCCTAATTTCATTAAAGGGTCGCTGGAGTTTGGGTTTAATTGTGCGGCTTTTTTATAATTTTGAATGGCTCTTAGTGTGTAACCTTCGGCGAATTTTTTGTCTCCATCCGCAATAAGTTCACTATAATTCAAGTCGGATATTTCGTTATCAAGAACCGGGGTATCTTTTATTACTACCTGTGGGTCTGTATTTTCATTGGTTACCGGAAGAATTTCCGGTTCAGTGTTCGGTTTTGAGACTGTTATTGCAATTATGACTGATCCTATAAGGATTATTATCCAGAGGATGGATAAGACTTTTTTCATTGAGCTATTTTTTCTTTAAGTGACATTGAATTTGCTAGGCATATTGCTGCAGCTATTGCATCTGCGGCATCGTCCGGTTGAGGTGTCTCTTTCATTCCTAAGGTTATTTTTACCATTTGTTGGATCATTTTTTTGTCTGCTTTTCCATATCCGCAAACTGCCAATTTAATTTCTAAAGGTGAATATTCATTAAATTCAACTCCTCCCTCTGTTAATTTTTGGATTATTACTCCTCTTGCTTGTGCTACAGCAATTGCAGTTTTTACATTTTTTTTAAAAAATAATTTTTCTACTGATGCATGATTAGGTTTCCATTTATTAATCAAACTTTGCATATCTTCGGCAATTTGGTTTAGTCTGATATTTGCATCTAATCCTGCTGCTGTTTTTATGCAGCCATAATCTAGAATTTTTACTTTGCCTTTTATATTATCTATTATGCTGTAACCGGTGGTTGCTGTTCCTGGATCTATTCCTATTATTCTCATAAGGTGATCGTTGATATTATGCTTTCTTTTCTGCTGGCGTTACATACCACGATTATTTTATTTCCTTTTTTGGCGAATTTTTCTTTTTGTAAAAGTTTTTTTATTTCATTTATTTTTTGATTATTGTCTTCCGCCAATTTTTTCACGATTACGTGATTAATTCCCCAGGTAAGAGTTAGTTGTCTTGCTGTTTTTGCATGTGGTGTAAATACCATTATTGGCGTGTAAATTCTATGTTTTGCGATGTGGTTCGCGGTATATCCATCTTCCGTATAAACAGCTATTAATGCTGCATTTGAATCCATAGCCATTTCGCAGGCGTTAAGACAGCTCGCGTTAATAGGGGACATGTAGTGCTTATTGAACACGTATTCTTGGAGTTCTTTGTGGTTTTGTAGTTCTTTTTCAACACTGTAAGCTACTTTTGTTAGTGTTGCTGTGGCTTTAATAGGATATTTGCCAACTGCGGTTTCGTTCGAGAGCATTATTGCGTCGCTGTGATCAAAAACAGCATTTGCTGCATCTGAAATTTCTGCACGGGTTGCTCTTGGATTTTTAACCATTGATTGAAGTACTTGAGTTGCAGTTATGACGGGTTTCCCCAGGCTGTTAGATAATGCAATCATACGTTTTTGTACGATTGGTACTTGTTCGGCTGGAATGTCCGTGCCTAAATCACCTCTGGCAACCATGACTGCATCTGTTGCTTGAATGATTTCTTTTAGATTTTTTATGGCTTCGTGTCTTTCAATTTTTGCAACAATTTTGACATTTTTTCCGAATTTATTAATCATTGCCCGGAGGTCTTTGATGTCTTTTGCTGATTTAACAAAGGATAGTGCTACAAAATCAACATGATGTTCCAATCCGAATTTTAGGTCTTTTTTGTCTTTTTCTGTGATTGTTGCAATTGTTACTGAGCTATTTGGTAGGTTTACGCCGTTGCCGCTTGTTACTTTTCCACCAAATTTCACTTTGCAGCTAATTGAATTTGTTCCTATTTTTTCGGCCTTTGTTTCAATTAAGCCATCGTTTATTAACACGCTATCTCCGGCTTTTACATCTTTAATTATTCCTTTATATTTAACCGGAATTGTTACTTTGCCATCTTTTTCTATCCCGATTATCTTTCTTATTGTAAGAGTAATTATTTGATCTTTTTCCACATTTATTCCATCATTCGGCATTTCTCCTACGCGTATTTTAGGTCCTTGTAAATCTTGTAAAATCGCTATGCGATGCCCTGTTATTTTTTCCGCTTTGTGGATGTTTTTGATAAGCTTAGCGTGACTTTCGTAATCACCATGCGAAAAATTAAGTCTGGCAACATTCATGCCGGCTTGAATAAGGTTTGTAATATTTTTAACCGTGTTACTTGCAGGACCAAGAGTGCAAACTATCTTAGTGTTTTTTGTGTACATTTTGAATGAGGTAAATTCACTAGGGATTATAACAGATTCTGCTTTGAAGAAGTATGTTTCTTTATATCCTTGAAAAGTTGGATAAACGTTTCATCCAGATAGGCATTTGCTCTATCTTCAGGATTCTGTTCAGGGTTTCTATATAGATCAGGGAAGTGATTTACTACTAAAATATAGGGTTTGCAACTGTTTTTTTCTTTGCCAAACATAAGGTCAAAGCCTAAAAAATAGATTGAAATATTGATCAATTGTTACAAAGTGTACGCCGTCGCCGTCTAATCCATCCTTCTCGATATACTTTTATAAATACCATTTTCCCATTTTGGCGATTTCGTCATGGTAGGAGTAAAAATTGTCTTTCCAAAAATTATTGATGAGATACTCAATGTAAAAGTGGGCTTTTATTTAACCGTTACACTTTTTGCCAGGTTACGAGGTTTGTCCGGATCATTTTTTCGTAAAACGGCCAATTGGTATGCAAGAATTTGGACGGGGATGATGTTGACGATAGGGGAGGTGAATCCGCTGTCCGGTACTCTTATCCAGTAGTCGAAAACTTCTTGATTGTCGGGTGAAATTCCTATTATATAGCCGCCGCGGGCTTTTACTTCTTGGGCGTTGCTGAGTATTTCTTTTTTGTTTTCATCGTTGGCTACAAGTGCGATAACTGGTGTGTTTTTTGATATTAGGGCAATTGGTCCGTGTTTTAGTTCTCCTCCTGCAAATCCCTCTGCATGAATGTATGAAACTTCTTGTAGTTTAATGGCGGCTTCCAGGGCAATAGGGTAGTTGATGCCGCGTCCGATGATGTACATGGATTCTACGTTTTGTATTTTCTTGGCAATTTTCATTATACGTTCTTCGTAGCGAGGATTTAGCATGTCGTTAATTTGGCTTGCTGTTGTTATTATTAGTTGTTTGCCGAGATTAATTCCACCGTCGCAGGCATAAGCTAATAGTGTCAGTATTGCCAGCTGTGAGGTTGTTGCTTTAGTTGATGCAACGGCTTTTTCCGGGCCTGCTTTTATTGGAATTACGATATCGGAAATTCTTGCCATGGTTGAACTTTCTACATTTACTATTGAGGCGATTTTGCAGCCCTTCTTCTTGGCGATTTCTATTGCTTCCAATGTGTCCGCTGTTTCTCCGGATTGTGAAATTGTAACAAGTAGGGTTTTATCTGTGAGAAAATCTTGATAATTTGGAAATTCAGAACCAAAACTGAAATTTATGTGTTTTTTGGCTATTTTTGCAAAAAGATATTCACCGACCATGCCAACTTTTCCGGCTGTTCCGCATCCTATAAAATAGGTTCCGAAAGCTTTTTTTATAGCTTGTGCCAGCTCTTCAATGTTTTCCGGAGTTTGGTTTATAGCACGATTTAGGGTGTCTTTTTGTTCCATGATTTCTTTTATCATGAAGTGAGGGAATTCTCCTTTTTCAGCGCTTTCAATATCCCAATCAATTTCGATGATACGTTTTTTTACAGGTTCATTTCTTTCGTTGTCATAAAAATCGATCTTTTTATTAGTGATGATGCAAATTTGATTGTCATCCAGATAAATCACTTTTTTTGTGTATTGTAAGAAGGCTGGAATATCTGATGCAACAAAATATTCGCCATCTGAGCCAACGCCAATTATTAGCGGCGAGCCTTTGCGAGCCGCGATTATTTTGTCTTCATCTTTTTTAATTACAACAATAGCGTAGCGTCCTTCAATTTCTTTGATTGCCAGTTTAACGCTATCTTCAAAGCTATGAGTTTTGCAGTGTTCTTCAATTAAGTGAGCGATAACTTCTGTATCTGTTTGTGAGATAAATTTATGGCCTTTTTTTTCGAGATATTTTTTTGTATCCAGGTAGTTTTCAAATATACCATTGTGTACCAATACAATTTCTTTGTTTTCAGAAAAATGTGGATGAGCGTTTTTTTGTGTTACTCCACCATGTGTTGCCCATCTGGAATGCCCAATTGCTAAATGTGAATTGCCAAATTGATGTTTAGTGGATTTGTGATCGCCAATTTTGCCCACTTCTTTGTGAATTTTAATGTCATGACCATTTTTGTAGGCTATGCCCCAAGAATCATATCCTCTATATTCCAGGCATTTTAGTCCCTCAATAACCATTCCTGGTGCATTGTTTCGATGTCCGTGGTAAGCAAAAATTCCGCACATATAATTTAGTCAAATTTGATGCTCATTATAGTTGAAATTTGCTAAAAGTGGAGGAGGATTGATTGACAATGATTAGATTTGTTTGCTGATCTTGGTGAGGTTTTTGTTGCCTCTTGGGGTGATTAAAAGCATATCTTCGATTCTGACGCCAAATTCGCCTGGTAAATAGATGCCGGGTTCAACTGTTATTATGGAGTTGGTTTTTAGTTTTCCTTTAAAATTTACTGATAATGCCGGGGTTTCATGTATGTCTAAGCCAACTCCATGACCGCCGGCATGACCGTACCGGTCTCCATATCCGGCTTTAACAATTATGTCCCTGGAAAGTGCATCTGCCTTTGCTCCGGTCATGCCGGCTCGTATGTGCTTAATTGCTTCAAGCTGTGCGCGCAAAACCAGGTTGTATATTTCTGTCTGTCGCTTGGTTGGTTTGGCTGTAAATATCATTCTGGTCATATCTGAGCAATAATCTTTGTATTTCATGCCCATATCTATCATAACAATGTCGCCCTTTTTCAGAGCTGTTTTTCCTGGTGAATGGTGAGGGAGGGCGCTATGAGCACCAAAGGCTACAATTGGTTCAAAGGAAATGTCATTTGCGCCATATTTATTACTAAGTTCTTTTATCCTCCAGGCTAAGTCAATTTCATAGAGTTTTGTGCTACTTTTTTGTACATACCATTTTTGTATAACTTTTTTGATCTCTATGAAGACTTTTTCGTTTATGCTCTGGCTTTTTAATGTATATTTAATTTCTTCGTCGGTTTTGATTTCGCGAATGGCTTCAATTTCACCGGAGATGTCTATGAATTTTATTTTGCCTGAAATTTTTTTGAATTTTTTGTAACGGGCAAGGGTTAAATTAGATTCTTCAATTCCTAGTGTGTCAATTTTGTGTTTGCTGAGTATTTTTTTCCAATTGGCTATATCTTCAACTTTAATTCCGTTCTTTGTGCCATTTGTTGCTCTTTCGAGGTATCTAAAATCAGTAAAAAGATATTTATTTTGTCCTGCTAATAACATAAAACCGGAGGAGCCGTTGAAGTCTGATAGATAAGCGATATTTGACTTGTCAGTTATGAGTTTTGCTTTCAAATTTAGTTGTTTTTTAGGAAATAGGTGATTATTTCTTCCGCTTCTATCAAATCTTCGGGCAGCCCGTTTAGTGTTCTACTTATATGTTGTCTTTGGTAGCCAAGTTTTAACAATGCATCCATGACATCGTTATTAATTTCTGCTGATTGATATTCTTCCGGTAAGCTTTCAACTTCAATTTTTCCCTTGAGTTCTAGAATAATGCGTTTTGCGGTTTTTTGGCCTATCCCAGGTATTTTGCAGATGAAAGCGGCGTCTTCATTAACTATTGCTGACTTTATTTTATCTGAAGGTGAGTTAAGAATTTCCATGGCAACTTTTGGCCCTATGCCATTTATACTGATTAGATTTTTGAAAAATCCAAGTTCTTCGTAGTTTGTGAAGCCATAAAGGTCAAAAGCGTCTTCGCGTACGTTGCTGTAGATGAAAAATTGGCAATCATTCGTTTCATGTATTTCGGCAAGTTTGCTGGCGCTAAGATTTACATAGTAACCAACATTTCCCGTGTCTAGGATGATTCCTTTATCTGTTTTTTTTAGTATTTTTCCTTTTAGGTGAGCTATCATGACTTTTGTTATTATGGGACGCCTTCGGCCTCTGTTCGATTATTTTTTTGAGATTAAAAACACTTTTGCCCGATACATGCATTTTTGTAGTTTTGCGTTTATCTTTTTTGGCAAATTCTTTTACAATTTTTTGTTCCAGTTCTTCATCCATGCTGTTTTGAACTTTTTAAAGCTGCCTTTCTCAATGTGCTCGCGGATCTGTTGCATCAAGTTTAACAAAAAGTGTAGATTGTGGATAGTCATTAGACGCATTCCCAAGATTTCTTTTTCCGCCATAAGGTGCCTGAGGTAGCTTCTACTGTAATTTTGGCATGTTTCGCATTTACAGCCTTTTTCTAATGGGTTCTTATCTGCTTTGAATTTTTCATTTTTGATGCTGTGGCGTCCATCTTTTGTCCAAAAAGCTCCATGACGTGCCATGCGAGTGGGGTGTACGCAATCAAACATATCTATTCCTCTTTCTACGCATTCTAAAAGATCTTCCGGTGTACCAACGCCCATTAGGTAGCGGGGTTTTCTTTCTGAGAGGTAGGGGATTGTAGCTTCTATCATTGTTAACATTTGTTCTTTGCTTTCTCCTACGGAAAGTCCGCCTATGGCATTGCCGGGAAAATCTAATTCGTTAACAAATTCGGCCGATTCTTTTCTTAGATCTTTGTAAAGTCCTCCTTGAACTATACCGAAAAGTGCTTGAGTTTTTCTGTGTTTAGTGTGGGCTTTTTTGCAGCGTGTAAGCCAATTATGAGTCCTATCCATGGCTTCTTTAAAATATTTTTTGGTGCTGTCTGCCGGAGCACATTCATCAAAAGCCATAATAATATCGGCACCGAGGTCGTGTTGAATTTGCATAGCTTTTTCCGGAGTGAAGTAGTGCTTTGATCCATCCAGATGAGATTTAAATTCCACGCCGTTTTCGTCAATTTTAACCATGCCTTTGTCTCCGCCCAATGAAAAAACTTGAAAGCCACCAGAGTCTGTAAGGATAGGTTTATCCCAATTTATCCATTTGTGTAATCCGCCCATTTTTTTCACTAAGTTTTCACCGGGTCTTAAATAAAGATGATAGGTGTTGGAAAGAATGATGTCGGCTTTGAGTGTTTTTAAATCGCTTTGGGAAAGGGTTTTTACGGTGCCTTTTGTGCCTACTGGCATAAAAACCGGAGTGTTAATTACTCCATGAGGTGTTTTAAATGTTCCGCTGCGTGCTTGGCCTTCGGTTTTTTTAATTTTGAATTCAAACATGCTGGGATTCTAGCATAATTTATGCAGGAGCTACAGCATCGTGAATATAATCTACCGGAGAAGTTACCCAGTCCATTGCTTCTCTGACTTTATTACTTATTTTTGCACAAATTCCCGTGATAAAATTTGTAGGTTTTGAAATAAGCTGTCCGAGTAAGGGGATTTTTTCGACTTGGAAATTAACCTGGTTGACCGGTTTATTTATGCCTCTGTCTATTAATTCGTCCGCTGCTCTGGTGGGAATTCTTATGGCATTGATGGCCATTTTTGTCGCTGATGTAAGCGCTCTTATAGGATTTTTTAGATATTCAATATGATGAATCAATGTGCTGATTGGTGAAAGTACGGCACCAATTGTCGCTCTGTAGGCGGCACGTAAACCGGATATTGCCGGTTCAACCAATTCGCGTGTTCTTCTTAGTGCGTTCATTGCTGTGGCATCCAATATATGTCCGGCTGCGAAAAAAGGGGTTTTGAAAATCGTCGTTTCTTCTGCGGGACCGGCTTCTGTACGTAAAAGCTTGTCGGTGAAGGATCTTGCTTGGTTGCCAACGTCTACTATTCCTCTTGCCGCTGTTTGTTCTCCTTCTTTTAGTCGGTGGATTCCTTGAACTATAGGTGCTTGTCCTGCACTTTTTGTGGCTTGTGGTTCTTCTTTTGCTACTTCTTCACTCATTTTATTGAATTATTTCAGTCCTGTAAAATAGCAGAAATAAGCCAAAACGTCAATGGATTGTTGACATATTTTGATATTGTCAATAATTTCGTTCCCGGGAACGAAATTTAATCTGTAAAATTGACCAAAACTAATGCGGCCATGGCTTCGGCAACGGGGATTATTCTTGGTGCTAGGCAGCAGTCGTGACGGCCGAGGGTTTTAATTGTGGTGTTTTTGCCTTTTGAATCTATTGTTTTTAGTTTTTTGCTGATACTTGGAACCGGTTTTACAGCTAAGCGTATAACAATATCTTCGCCCGTTGAGATACCACCAAGAATGCCGCCACTGTTATTGCTTAAAAAGTGAACTTTTCCTCCTTTTTTTTCAATTTGATCGTTGTTTTCGCTGCCTTTCATTTCTGCAACTTTGAATCCGGCCCCAATTTCTATGCCTTTTATTGCGCCGATTGACATCATTGCTTTAGCCAATTCAGCATCCAGTTTGTCAAAAACCGGTTCGCCAAGACCTTTTGGGGGATTTTTGATGATAATTTCGATGATGGCTCCAATGGAATCTCCTTCTGTAAAGCGTAATTTTTCGATGTATTTCTGCATTTTAATTGCGGCAGCTTTGTCTGCACAGCGTAATTCGTTTTTGTCGATGTAACTACGATCAAATTTGCTAGCTTTAATTGTGCCAACTTGTATAGTGTGGCCGAAAATGTCCGTCTTTTTCAGTAGTTTTTTAGCTATTGCACCGGCAATTACTCGTGCTAATGTTTCGCGTCCTGAAGAGCGTCCTCCGCCTCTATAGTCGCGAAACCCGTATTTTAGGTCATAAGTATAGTCGGTGTGGCCCGGACGATATGTATCTTTGATATTGCTATAGTCTTTTGAGCGTGTATCTGCATTTTCTACAATTACCGAAATAGGTGTTCCCGTGGTTTTGCCCTCAAAAACGCCCGATAAAATTTTGACGCGGTCCGCTTCACGGCGAGCAGTGGAAACTTTGGATCCTACTGCAGGTTTGCGCCTATCTACGTCTTTTTGAATATCTTTTTCGCTTAATTTAAGACCTGCTGGGCAACCATCAATAACTACTCCTGTTGCAGGGCCGTGGGATTCTCCCCACGTGGTTATTCTGAAATTTGTTCCATAAGTATTTCCTGGCATGTTGAAGTTCTTATTCTTCAGTAGGAGTCTCTTCAACTTCTTCAACTTTCTTCAGCCTTTTCTGCTGTTTCTTGTGCTACTGCTTCTTCTTCGCCGTCGTCTACTTTCTTAACCTTTTTTTCTGCTACAGCTTGAGCTTTTTTCATCTTAGCTATGAATTTATCAACACGTCCGGAGCTATCTATAAGTTTTTGTTTACCGGTGTAAAAAGGATGGCACTGTGA
>Ga0065182_1001367_pt1 | contig 10244 bp, 8 predicted proteins | sample CryGey02umfilter_2_FD_59208 | JGI IMG/M metagenome (GOLD analysis project Ga0065182, IMG submission 59208) | Groundwater microbial communities from aquifer in Utah, USA - Crystal Geyser 4/10/14 0.2 um filter (version 2) (version 2) | ecosystem: Environmental > Aquatic > Deep subsurface >...
GAACATCGTGGTCTTGCAGCAAACTCAGTCGGCCAATCAGAACTTCACGACCCTTTAGTTGGGCACGCAGACCCAGGCCGGCGATCTCCTGAACGTGCTTGACTTTGCCGGCTTTGACCTGTTGTTGCTTCGCTTCAGTCACAATCGCCCGGGCAACAACGTGATTGGAGTTTTGTTCCAAACTAGCCGCCAGTCCTAAAATCTCGTCTTGAGTAAAGGGACTAATCGCATTGACCGAGTCAACACTCAAGATGCCGCTGGTTAACGTACCGGTTTTATCAAAGGCCATCGTTTTGGCTTCGGCCAGACGCTCCAGCGCAGAGCCGGTTTTGACCATGATGCCATAACGGCTGGCGCGCGCCATACCACTGATAATTGCAATCGGTGCCGCCAGCAACAGCGGGCAGGGCGTGGCCACGACTATAACTTCCAGAAAACGAATCGCCTGGCCGCTCACCACCCAGACACCACTGGCAATGGCGTAGGCCATGATTGTAAAGGGCAGGCTATAACGATCAGCCAGCCTGACAAAAGGTGTTTGACTAGCTGAAGCCGCTCGCACCAGCTTGATGATTTGCTGGTATTGGCTGTCTTTTGCGGTGGCGGTGGTCTTGGCGGTAACCGGGCCGTCAATATTTATTGAACCGCTGAGCAGTAAGTCACCGGATTGTTTGTACTGGGGCAGGCTTTCGCCGGTCAATGAAGCTTCATCGAAGCTGGCGATTCCCTCGATGACAGTAGCGTCGGCCGGCACCAATTCACCAGCCTTAATAATAATTTTGTCACCGACATGGATCTCGCTGACTTTGACCAGCAGGGTTTTGCCCTTGCGTATAACATGGGCGGTTTGCGGGGCGTGTTCCAGCAGAGCATCGAGCTCGCTCTTGGCGCGGTGTTCGGCATAATTTTCAAGCGCCTCACCGCCAGTCAACATGAAAGCGGTGACGATCGCCGCCCAGTACTCACCCAGCAAAACAGCCGTGATGATGGCGGTGGCTGCCAGAACGTCAATTCCGAAATTACCGGATCGCAGAGTCTGCCACATGCCGGAAAGCAATGGTCCGAGCTCTACAATGGCAACAATAGAGATTAGCCACTTGGCTGCAGTATGCTGGCCGCTCAATTCCAGAATCAGGCCGATAACAATTGTCAGCGATGCCACGCCGAACAGTTTGTAGTGCCGCAAAAAGCCTCGCAGTTTTTTCATGTTTTCTCCACTTAGTTGTCTCGTTATCCTAATTATAGCAATAAGTTTGGAGCAGCCACCTATTTGCTATACAATGTATAGTATTAAAATGACGGAGTTGATGATGAAAGCAGCACAGATCAGTGGTTACGGCGGACAAGAGGTTCTAAAAGTAACGGCTGATGCTCCACAGCCGACTGCGGCAAAAGGCCAGGTATTGGTTGAGGTTCGCTCTGCCGGAGTTAACCCTTTTGATATTACCGTTTGTGAGGGTCGAGCCCGACAAATGGCCGAACTAAACTTTCCGGCTACTCTCGGCGGCGACTTCGCCGGTGTAGTCTCTGAACTTGGCGAAGGCGTCACAGGTTTTGAAGTCGGCCAAGACGTCTATGGCCAAGCCAGTCCGCTCAGCGGCAATGGCTCCTTTGCCGAATTAACACCCGTTAAAACCACACAGCTGGCAGGTAAGCCGACTAGCATTGATTTCACTACTGCCGCCGGCTTGCCACTGGTAAGCGTCAGTGCCTACCAAGCACTGGTAGATCACATGAATCTCCAAGCCGGCCAGAAAATTTTGGTTCACGGCGGCGCTGGCGGCATCGGCTCCATGGCAATTCAGTTAGCCAAACATCTCGGCACCTACGTTGCCACCACCGCCCGAACCGACGAAGCTGACTTTGTTAAAAGCCTCGGCGCCGACGAAGTTATTGATTACGAAACCCAGGACTTCAGCGAACTATTGAAAGATTACGACGCCGTCTTTGACACGGTGGGCGGCGAAACCAATGCCAAATCTTACAAAATTCTTAAAGACGGTGGCGCCCTGGTGTCAATGCTCGCCCCGCCGGACGAAGCACTTGTTAAACAGAAAAACCTAAATTACACTGCCCAATTCACCCAGGTAACCACCGAACGCCTGGCCAAGGTTACTGAGCTTGTCGACCAGGGTATCCTCAAAGCTAATATCGACAAAGTCTTTCCCCTCGACCAAGCCGCCGAAGCCCTGGAATACCTCAAAACCGGCCACCCCCGCGGCAAAGTCGTCATTCAAATCAAAGAAGTGATAAATGGGGTGCCTGACGAGACTTGAACTCGTGACCTTCGGTACCACAAACCGACGCTCTAACCAACTGAGCTACAAGCACCACAACGGCGTAATTATATCCGTTGTACCAGATGTTAGCAACATGTTGAGGCAAACGAGGATGCACTATGTGGCTAAAAATCCTTTTGATTCGGTCGTGTAATGGTGCATCAAATAGTGACAGTTATGGCATAGCCAAAGCAAGTTTGAAACATCGTTGTTAAGACGATCCTTATCTTTTTTCCAGTTTGCGTGATTTGTGCCGATGAACAAACCGTTGCGCCATTTTGTTTGACAAGACTTACTACAGAAGAATTTACCACTTTTCGATCTAGATTAATCCTTTATATTCTTGTAGGACGGTTTTTGGCATACTGCACAGGGAACCAGTTGACCTGTTTTTTGCCCCAGATGCTTACAACTATTCGAACAATACTTGCCCCAGCCTTTTAACAAGCGGTTTGGCTTTACAAAAAACGTCTTGGCGCAATTTTGACACCTAACATCAGGCATACTTACAGTTTAAAATAATATAATGCTGTAGGTCAACCGTTCGTTTCTGAACCACAACCAGACTCTAACCAACTGAGCTATACCCACTATTACAAGTTATGGTGCCCCGGGCAGGATTCGAACCTGCGACCTTAGGCTTAGAAGTCCTCTGCTCTATCCAGCTGAGCTACCGGGGCGAAGTGCCGTACACCAGTTAATAGTGTATACTATACCTGTTAGCTAAAAACAAAAAACCAACATGACACTGTTTCTCGTAGTACTGGTTTTCATCACTCTGGCCGTAGGGCTGGTCTGGTTTTTGATTGCCCACGATAGGGGAGAGAAAGAACCGATCGCCGCCTTGTGGATGGCGGCCGGACTTGGCTTGGTCGGTGCCTTGCTGGCCGGCTGGCTGGAAGGACGCCTGGTATCGATCGATAACCTGCTACCTAATACGCCTCATGGTGCCTTGCTGGCAACAGCTCTCGGCGTTGGTGCTATAGAGGAGTTCTGTAAATTTGTGCCACTAGCCCTTGTTATCTATAAGCGACGTTATTTTAACGAGCACACCGACGGAGTTATCTATTTTGCGCTGGCCGGACTGGGTTTTGGCCTGCCGGAGAACATTCTCTACACTCTGCAGTTCGGCACCAAAACCGGCTTGACGCGACTTTTTCTGACGCCCCTGTTCCACGCCGCTACCACCGGCACAGTCGGCTATTTTCTAGCTAAGCGCAAGTTGGCCGGCAAACCGGTGTTGGGCATTGTCGTGCCCCTGGCGGTGGTTATGGTTCTGCATGGTCTTTATGACTTTGGCCTGGCCTCGGGCACGCTGGCCTACGCCATCGGCGCGCTGTTTGTAACCCTGGGAACCAGCGCCGGACTATTCATGCTGTTCATGCGAGCCGGGGCACGCGACCAGTTTGTGGGCATCAGTGCGGTGGGGCACAACGCTTATTGCCGCTCTTGCGGTTTCGCCAACCCCCAACACCACCTCTATTGCGTTCACTGTGGTAAAAATGCTTAAATAAGCCCAGTACCCGCTAAATAAAAAATCAAATCAATGACTTGTCAGAATTGTACACAATCGGTTGAAGCCGGTGCCGTCTTTTGCGGCAACTGCGGGTACCCTTTGCAGGTAAACAGACATGCCGTTGCTCAACACCCCGCCTATGCCGTAGCCACGCCGGCTCAACACAGGGGTGAGACCAAGGCCTTGTTGTCTTTACTGCTTGGCATTATCGGTATCATCGGCGCCCTGTTCATGGCTTTGTTTGGCTTGGTGCTCGGACTGGCCGGTTTGATTATGGGTACCTTGTCGCGTTCATCGGTGCGGCGAGGCATTAGCAACGCCGGATTGATTTTCTCCAGCCTGGCCATATTGACCGGGTTAGCAGTCTGGACTTATGCCATCAAGCACGACCCTCGTTTTGATGAACACCCGCCAGCCGCTACCAATCAACCGGCGGCGCCGGCCATTGCCTCGGCCGACCTATCAACACACTGCTATTCAACCGGGTTTGTCGACAAACTTAATGTGAGTAACCATTCGGATAGCTGTGATATGAGCGCCTTCAACGGCCAGACCATAAACAGCTCCACCAATGCCTACAAAGTCTATGCCAACACCGCCCAGGCAACCACACCAAACGCCTTTATGGGCATTGCTAAGCAGGCGCTGGAGCAAGACGTACACACCAACCTGTCCGGGTTCACAATAGATAGTCAGCAGGTCGGCCGCTTTGCCGGCAGTCCGGCCTACTTTGTAACTGCTTCGGATCAGGCACACGGTATCGCCATTGTGGAGGCAGCTGTCCTGCACCAGGTAGCTTCCGGCGAAAATGTCTTTATTCTGGTTCACGCTATTAACGGCGACAAGGCCGATCTGAGTGTTATGGAGGCCCAGTGGCAATGGAAATAAGACATTCAAAGCGATTGCATCGCCATGCCTTGCCGCTGGCAATGATTCTGTTCGGCATAATATCTCTGTCGGCTGTGGTGATCCAGGCCTACAATGCCGGTAACCTGGAGGGCGGATCAGCCCCGGCCCGCGGGCTGGTAACACGCGTGGTAGAGATTAAACCGGCACGAAACGGGCTGGCTCACGTTACGGTTACCGATAATAAGCCACCAACGACTCAAGATAATATGGCTATAGACCAAGCCGGCCGCAGTGCCCAACTGTCTATAGATTTTCAACTACCCGCAAAATAATAGTGCAGCATCATTAATCAGGCTAGAACGATACTACTTCATCGCGGCAACGATTTGATCATGTAGCATGCCGTTCGTTGCTAAAGCTGTGGTTGACTGATAAGTAATTGGCTGTCCATCAAGCTGAGACATAGTGCCGCCGGCTTCTTCTACAATAACTTTTGCTGCTGCTATATCCCAAAACTTCACTGATCCTTCCATCATAATGTCAACTTTACCCTCAGCTACGAGATGATATATCCAAAAATCGCCAAGCCCCCTTGCCCATTTTGCCTCTCTAGATATGGCTAACAATTGAGGAACCTTCTTTATATCTTCAAAGTATTTCAAACGCCCGTTGCTTAAATACGCCTCATTTATTTGATTAACCTTCGACACACTAAGTTGGGTGTCATTGAGAAAGGCTCCTTCGCCTTTCACGGCATATACCAACTCACCCCATACGGGCGCATTCGATACCCCAACGATAAGCTCACCGTCATGCATTAATGCCAGTAAAGTTCCGAACAAGGGTAAACCTCGTATAAAACTCTTAGTGCCATCGATCGGATCGATAATCCAGGTAAATCCTTTGTGATTTTGTAAATCAACTTTCTCACCCTCTTCGCCAAAGAATGTATGGTCCGGGAACGCGGCAAGAATTGTTTGTTTGATTATGTCTTCAGCTTGCTGGTCGGCTACTGTTACAGGTGTTTGATCTTCTTTTGTCGCAACCTCGAGCTGTTCATCCTTATAGTATTTCAAAATCACGTCTTGAGCAGCCTTCACAGCGTTAATTGCAACTGGCAAATAAGGCGATCTCATGTACTCAATATAACACCATTGGTAAATTCACCTGATGTGGTGCGGGTGGAGAGAGTCGAACTCTCGTCACTAGTTTGGAAAACTAGGATAATAACCGCTATACGACACTCGCGCTGTTCCGATTATAACTAAATCTCGTGCAGGACGGTAATCTTAGCACCTAGGCTGTTCAGCCGATCAGCCAGATCTTCGTAGCCGCGATTGATGGTGTAGACGTTGCGCAGTACGGAAACGCCCGGTGCGGCCAGCATACCAATTAGCAACATAACGGCCGGCCGGATGCCGCTGGGGCAAACCAGATCGGCCGGCTTAAAGCGCGTTGGACCCTCGATAAACACGCGGTGCGGATCAGCCAGTTCCAGGTTGACGCCGATTTTCTTCATCTCGGTGTACATCAGCGCCCGATCTTCGTAAATCCAGTCGTGAATCAGAGTACGGCCTTTGGCCACGGCGACAATCGGCACAAAATAGGGCAGGTGGTCAATATTCAGACCAGGGAAGACATTGGGGTGGATTTTTTCACCGGGCGCCACCAGCTCGCCGTTGTGTTTGTGGATTTTCAGATCCACCAAATCGGTCTGGCCGTTGTCTGCCTTGTAGACCTTGCTAACGTCATACTTGAGACCCATTTTCTCCAGCTTTAACAGCTCCAGTTCCAGAAACTCAATCGGTGCCCGCTTGACGCCAATAGCTGAGTCGGTTGTTATAGCTGCGGCAATGAAAGTCATGGCTTCAACCGGATCTTCGGCCGGTGAGTAGGTAACATTTTTGCGGATATCGGCCACACCGTGGACATGTAGAGTACTGCTATCAATGCCTTCAATGCGTACGCCGAGCTTTTGCAGGAAGAAGCAGAGGTCTTGCACCATGTAGTTGGCACTGGCCATTTTAATAACTGTTTCGCCGGGTATGCGAGCGGCGGCCATCAGAATATTCTCGGTAGTGGTGTCGCCGGATTCATAAAGAACCACCGGGCGCTTGGCCGGTCGGGGTGATGCCGTGACCTGGTAATGGCCATGCTTGGTAAGGACGTCAACGCCAAATTCTTCCAAGCCGTACAAATGCGGCAAAACGGTGCGCCGCCCCAGTTCACAGCCGCCGGCGTAGGGGATGTTAAACTCTTTGGCAGTGTGCATTAACGGGCCGATGAACATTAATACGCTACGGGTTTTACGGGCGGCTTCCTTGTCGATGTTATCCAGTTTGAGCTTGGTTGGCGGTTTGATTTCCAACTCGTTGTCGGCCAGCCAGCGAATCTGGACGCCTATGCTGGCCAGAACCTCCAACAAGCGATTAACTTCTTCGATGCGGGCAACATTCTTGAGCCGGGTAGTACCCTTGTTGAGTAGGCTGGCGCAAAGCAGGGCGACGGTAGCATTCTTGCTGGTCTTGAGCGTAATCTCGCCCTTTAATTCCCGGCCGCCCTCGATGCGAAGATTAAGAGCACCTTTGTTCAAGCTGATGAGCTGCTTGTTTAATACATCACTTATGCGTCCCAGGGTTTCCAGGCTCATGTTTTGCCGGCCGTGTTCCATGCGATTAACGGCCGATTGCGAGGTATTGAGGCGGCGGGCAAATTCTGCCTGCGTCAGACCCTTTTCTTGCCTTATCTGAGCAATTAAGCTACCTATCTTTTCGTTTGTGGAGGGCATTGTCATAAGATAATACCATCCGTGATATTTAGTTGCAATAATATTAGCCGGATTATAGTTGCCAGGTAATCTGTTATAATTAGTTGTAACATAAGAGGGGAGATGTGCATGGCTGATGATGTTGTGGCTACTTTAATCGCCGCTGAAGAAAAACGCGAACGCGAAGGTCTGGAACTCATACCGTCCGAGAACTATGTCAGCCGTGACGTCATGGACGCCATGGGTAGTATCTTCACCAACAAGTACTCCGAAGGCTACCCCGGCAAGCGCTACTACGGCGGTCAGGACAACACCGACCCACTGGAACAACTGGCTATCGACCGTGCCAAGCAACTCTTTAAGGCCGACCATGCCAACGTCCAACCCCACAGCGGCGCCCCGGCCAACGAAGCCGTTTACTATGCCTGGCTGGAACCGGGCGACAACGTGCTGGCTATGGATCTGAGCCACGGCGGCCACCTAACGCATGGTAATCCCATGACCCGCTCAGCTCATTTGTACAACTTTATCCCTTACAAAATGAAAGACCCGTCTACCGGCGAGATCGATTACGAGGAACTACGCCGTCTGGCTCTAAAGCACAAACCCAAGCTGGTGCTGGCCGGATTTAGTGCCTATCCGCGAGAGCTGGACTACGCTAAATTCGCCGAAATCGGCAACGAAGTCGGTGCCCTACTGATGGCCGACATGGCGCACATTGCCGGACTGATAGTCGGCGGCGTTGCCAAGAACCCGTTCGATTACGGCTTTCATGTCATTACCACCACCACGCATAAAACCCTGCGCGGTCCGCGCGGCGGCCTGATCCTGAGCCGTGGCACCGTCAGTACGCCGCTGAGGGCTCCGGAGAAGACACTGGAAAACATCCCGACTCTGATCGATCGCGCCATCTTCCCCGGCACCCAAGGCGGTCCGCACGAGCACATTATCGCCGCCAAGGCCGTAGCCTTCGGCGAAGCCCTCAAACCCGAATTCAAGACCTACACCAAGCAGATCGTCCTTAATGCCAGTGCGCTGGCCGACGCCATGATCAAAGAGGGCTTCTCGCTGGTCACTGGCGGCACCAGCAATCACCTGATCCTGGCCGACGTCCACAAGAGCTTTGGCCTGGACGGCAAAGTTGTAGAAGAAGCCCTGGATAAAATCGGCCTAACCCTCAACAAGAACTCCGTACCCGATGACACGTTGCCGCCCTTTAAGCCAAGCGGCATCCGCCTGGGCACACCGGCTCTCACCACTCGCGGCCTCAAAGAGAAAGACATGCCGACAATTGCCGCCTGGATGAAACAAGCCATCGACAACCGCGAAGATGAAGCCAAACTCAAAGCCCTCCACGAAGAAGTCAAAAAGTTCGCCCTCCAATACCCGCTCCCCAGCGACCAGTAACGCCGCAGTATTTAAAGCAGTTCTGGCTCTTGCTGGAGGGTGATGTCGAACTTGGCCTGAACGGCGTCAACAATCTTCTTCTTAAACGTCAGCAAGTCGGCAGTGGACTTAGCATGTTCATTGATAAGTACTAACGACTGGCGCGGCCAGGTGGCCATTCCGGTTTCTTTATCGTGGTAATCTTTGAAGCCGGCTTGCTCGATGAGCCAAGCGGCTGATAGTTTGAATTTTTCGTCCTTGGTGGGCCAGTTTGGCAGATCGTTCTGTTGTGCCGATAAATCCTGGAACTGGGAGGCCTCGACAATCGGGTTAGCGAAAAACGAGCCCGTATTGTGAACTACGGCCGGGTCGGGCAGTTTGGCGGTGCGGATAGCAATCACGGCGCCGCGTAATGTTGCCGACGTATATTCAGTGACGCCGTGCTCCTTAGAATAGGCTTCTACAGCTCCGTAAAACGGTGGTTCGGGATTGCCTTTGGACAAGCTGAGAGTCAGGCTGGTAATGTAAAAACGCCCGCGGTCGGTTGTTTTAAAGCGGCTGGTGCGGTAATCGAAGCCGCAGTCCGTAGCGGCCAGGGTTACAAAATCACCGGCTTGGCGGTCAAAAGCTTCAACCAAAACCAAGGTTTGAGAAATCTCTTGGCCGTAAGCGCCAACATTTTGGATTGGTGTGCCGCCGGCTGTGCCGGGGATCAGGCTCAGGGCTTCTATGCCGGTCAAGCCGGCTTTTACACTGCGCTCAACCACGTTGTCCCAGCGCTCGCCGGCACCTATTTTCAGGGAAACCCGGTCATTATCATCAATCTCTTCATAGCCGGGAATCTTATTAATAACCACCAGGCCGCTAAAGCCGGCATCACCCCAGATAATATTACTGCCGCCACCAATCATAATCATCGGAACCTGTTTGTCGTGTGCCCAAGCGACCGCCTCAGACACTTCTTGGCGGCTAGTCACTTCTGTAAGGTAGTCGGCTACTCCACCCAGCCCCATCGTGGAATAGGCTGCCAGGCTGACATGCTCAGAGATGTTCATACCCCTATTATACAGGTGCTTACGCTTGCACTCAGCTGCGGCATGGGATTATTATGGAGGGTATGAATGAGAGGGAAAAACCATATAACAGCCTAGGCGATCATCTAAGGTACGTCCGCGAGCAATCACGCCAAAGTCTGGCTGAGGTTTCTGGTGCGGTAGAGATCGATCAAGAACAGCTGGAGCGTATAGAAGTCGGCCTGGAACGACCCGCCGAAGACATCTTGCTATTGCTTATCAGCCATTTCGGAGTTAAAGACCGCGAGGCAGTGCAGATGTGGGAACTGGCAGAGTACGACAGCGACATGCCGCACGAAATCCGTATCAACGATGCCGGTACTGGCGGCAAACAGGCCGTGCTTTTGCTGGCGGTGGATATGCGCACCATTTAT
>Ga0065182_1001377_pt1 | contig 10218 bp, 10 predicted proteins | sample CryGey02umfilter_2_FD_59208 | JGI IMG/M metagenome (GOLD analysis project Ga0065182, IMG submission 59208) | Groundwater microbial communities from aquifer in Utah, USA - Crystal Geyser 4/10/14 0.2 um filter (version 2) (version 2) | ecosystem: Environmental > Aquatic > Deep subsurface >...
AAAAAATTAATATAGCTCAAAAGGCTCGCAAGCCTTTGTCAGATATTTTGCACAAAAAAAGGTGGTGTCTATTTTACTACCCAAACTTGGCCTCAGCTGCTTTTGCCAAAAAGAGTCTTGAAGAGTGGGAGGAATTTGTATTTGATAGCTGTCTTTTAGATTGGAAGAAAGAGGAAAAAACCCAGATCAAATTCAAAAATCTTATGTCTAAAATTAAGGAAGTCCACATCAAGGGTGATGAAACTGATTTAAAGGTTCAAATTGGCGGTCAAAAATGGAAGACGTGTTGTGGGAAGTGTAATTTGCCGGATGGAGAGATTTTTACTTCTCCGGTGCGTGTAGGAGTTAATGGAGTAATAAAATACAATGTGCCGACTCATTATCGTTCACATGATTTTGATTGGGTAAAGCTATGGCTGGAAAATGGGAAAGTTGTGAAGGAAGAATCAAATAATAAAAAGGCGCTAACCGAAATTTTGAACATGGATCCCGGTTCACGCTATTACGGAGAATTTGCCTTTGGAATGAATAATAATATCAAAGAAGGAACACGTCAGATTTTATTTGATGAGAAGATGGGCAAAAGTTTGCACATGGCTCTAGGTAAATGTTATGACGAATGTCCGAATGGCAATGATTCTAATAATCATTGGGATTTGATTTTCAAATTTGCACCGGCAAAGGCCCAACTATGGTTTGATGGCAAGTTGGTTTACGATAAAACGAAGTGGGTAGACCCTAGATTTAAGTTTTTGAACTAGTCTTCCGTAAATCCATATCTACTGGCAAGTATTAAATCGTCTACTGCTGCTTTGAACTCCGGCGTGATGGGTTCAATTTTGCGTTCCTTCAAGATGATTTGCGGCTTTTTGATGAATGTCTTGAGCGCCGTTTTGATAACAAAGCTCAATGGTATGCCCAGCTTTTTCGCCTGCTTTTGAGATTCTTCCTTCAACTTTTTATCTATTCTAATGGTAAAGTTTGGCATGTTTGAGTGTCATGGGTGTATTGCACGTACAATGTATGTGCGTTTTTGCTCCCGTGAGTGAATTTGTGATTACAATGTGTGTGCATTTTTGTTTTCGTGACTTACTAACAGATCATAGCAATCAGATATTAAATTTTCTTAAAATATTTCTAAAATGTTACGTAATATCCTTGACAAAAATCAATTTTCACATGTATAAAATGTGATTTAGTGAGATGGTTTGACCTCTACCCGAAAGTATTCGCGGTGATGGTCACCGCTTACACAATTAGGGTAGCACACAGGAGTGAGAACATGCCGAAGGACGGGAAGCCCACGTGCGAAGCGTGTGGAAACAAGATCTACAACAACGGCGACGGCCTCTAAACGCACACATCTGAATAGTTCGACACAAAAACCTTTGAGGGCTACCAGCTCTCTCCGTAGGGATCACATAAAAGTGAAGGTTTGTGTCTAGACGTCAGATTACAAACCATTTAATTCATTTTTCTGTGCTACCCTACGGACTCAAATCTCTAATACAATTGGGCAATGATCGGAACCCATCACATCCGGCATGTGATAGCAGTTTTTTATAAGATCCTCAGTATTTTGTGAACAAAAAAAGTAGTCAATCCTCCAGCCGACATTTCTTTGACGCGCGCCTCCTCTCATACTCCACCAAGTATAGTTATCTGGTCCTTGGTTGAATTTGCGGAAACAATCTATGTAGCCGTGATCTGTAAGCTTGTCCAGCCACTTGCGTTCAATAGGCAAAAATCCTGATTCAGTTTTGTTTTCCTTTGGACGTGCTAAATCAATTTCTTTGTGTGCAGTATTGTAATCCCCTGTTATTATCAGCTTCCTTCCCTGTTTGATAAGTTTATCAAAATACTCAAGGGAAGCATCGTAAAAATTAAGTTTATATTCCAGACGATCCTGATTCATTTTTCCGTTTGGAAAATAAATATTGAAAAAAATAAAATCGCCATAGTCTGCCGCCTGAATACGCCCTTCGTTATCAAATTCCGAAATGCCAAAACCGTTTAACACCTCGTGTGGTTGGGATTTGGTATAAATTGCCGTGCCGGAATATCCTTTTCTCCGGGCGGGGTTAAAATAAGCATGATAGCCATGTGGTGCGAGAAGTTCTTTGTCTAGCTGATCCTCCATCGCCTTAATTTCTTGTAAGCCGATAATATCAGGGCTCTCTTTTTGAAGCCATTGAATAAAGCCCTTCTTTTGAGCCGCTCTAATACCGTTAACGTTCCAGGAAATTAATTTCATGTGGGCAGTTTGATGTATGTGACAAGTTTTCGCAAGTTTGCTTTTTTGGTATTGACACTAAAACTAGTTCGTGTTAATGTTTTAGCACGTTAAAACATTGCATGAATAAAATGGAATTGAACAATAAGGATTTGGAGGAATTATTTGAGGCTATCTTGAAGCTCAAAACTCCTGATGAGTGCAAAAAGTTTTTCAGAGACCTTTGCACTATTTCCGAACTTGGTTCAATGACTGAGCGCTTTCAAGTTGTAAAAATGGTGCAAAATGAAATTCCATATAGGAAAATTGCGCAAAAGACCGGTTCAAGCACGGCTACAATTACCAGAGTTGCTCATTGGTTGCATCATGGCATGGGCGGCTATAAACTGGTGCTTGATCGAATGAAATAAAGATTAAGTTTCCGTTTGAGCCGCTCATTTTGAGCGGCTTTTTTATTATCTAAATTAAATTATTATGATTGATACAAAAATTTTAAAAGGAACACGTGAGTTTTTGCCAAAAGAAATGGCAAAGCGTGAGCTTGTAATGAATAAAATCAAAACGATTTTTGCCAGATTTGGCTATGACTCTATTGAAACTCCAATTATTTGTCCTGCCGAGACAATTCTGGGTAAATATGGAGAAGAGGGGGATAAGCTAACTTATAGCTTTGATGATAATGGAGGTAGACGCATTGCGCTCCCATATGATCTTACTGTGCCCTTTGCCAGACTGGTGGCGGCGAACTGGCAAGACTTGCCGATGCCATTCAAGCGTTATCAAATTCAAAGAGTGTGGCGCGCGGAAAAGCCGCAAAAAGGTCGATTAAGAGAATTCTATCAGTGTGATATTGATATCATTGGAAGTAAAAGTCTGTTATGCGAGGCAGAGCTTGCCAAAGTAATTATGACAGTTTTTAAAGAGCTGGGCTTTAAGCAGTTTAAAATAAAGGTTAATTCCCGTAGATTGCTGAATGATGTGCTGACAAAATTTGGTGTTGGAGAGAAGGCTGTTGAGGTAATTAGAATTATCGACAAATTAAAGAAGATTGAGGAAGCGGCGGTTATTGATATGCTTGAAGAGTTGGGGCTTAATAGTCCTAAGGAGTTGATTGAAACTCTTGTGCAGGAACGCTTGGGCGATTTTGATTTGAGCGAGATTAATCAGTTTTTTGAATACTGTGAGAAGTTGGGAGTTGATCAGAAATATTTGGAATTTGATCCATGCCTAGCGCGCGGATTGGATTATTATACCGGTATTAGTTTTGAAGTTTATAGTGATGAAGCGCCATTTGGAGCCTTGTGTGCCGGTGGGAGATATGATGATTTGTGCGGACTTTTTTGCAAAGAAGATTTCTCCGGAGTAGGTGTAGCATTTGGCTTTGAGAGGTTAATGTTGGCAATGGAAGAGATGGGGCAATTCAAGGAAATGCAAAGCAACTCTAAAGTATTAGTGACTATTTTTGACAAGGATTCAATTGATAATTCTTTGAAAATCTACTCTTCATTATTAGAAGCCGGAATTAATAGCGAACTTTATTTTCAACCTGAAAAGTTGGCTAAGCAGTTTAAATATGCAGATAAAAAAGGTGTTCCTTTTGTGATTGTATGTGGCCCGGAAGAAATAGCGCGTGGAGAAGTAGCTTTGAAACTAATGAAAAGTGGCAAACAAAAAAATATCCCTACCAATCAACTTATTTCCTATTTATCCAGTTATTATGAAAACTAAATTACGAATTGCCATACAAAACAAGGGAAGGTTAATGGAACCAAGTTTGGAATATCTGCGAAGGCTAGGGATTGATTTACCAGATGAAAAAGCGTTGTCTTTGAAGTGCAAAAGGTCTGATGTGGAAATTTTGTTTGTACGATGCTCGGATATTCCAACCTACATAGAGCAGAATGTGGCGGACTTTGGAATTATCGGTGAAAATGTTTTGATTGAACAAAACTGCAAATTGCCAATCCTTGAACGTCTGAGCTTTGGTGAGTGCTCTTTGGTGATTGCTGTTCCTTATGAGTCGGGCATTAGTTGTGTGCAAGATTTAGAGGGCGAGCGCATTGCAACTTCGTATCCTTCCAGTTTAAAACAATTTTTGAGAGAAAATGGGGTAAATGCAGCAATTGTTCAAATAGAAGGATCTGTTGAACTATCCCCTTCTTTAAATCTTGCGGATGCAGTTTGTGACATAAGGCAAAGTGGAAATACTTTGAAAGAAAATGGTCTAAGGGTACTTGAAAATATTTTTGATTCCGAAGCCGTATTAATAAGTAAAAATTATGAAAAAATACTATTATAAAGATTTAGATGCGCCGGGGCTTGAGGCCTTATGTATCAGGCCGGCGATTGATTTTACTGCAGTTGAGCCGGTTGTTGCTGCAGTACTGGAGGATGTCCGCCTAAATGGCGACTTATCATTAAAAAAATACACAAAGAAGTTTGATGGCATTGATTTGAACGAAATTGTTATAAAAAGTGGCGCTGCGATTTCCGCTGAATTGGAGGAAGCATTTATGGTAGCTTCTAGTAATATTGAGAAATTTCACAAGGCACAGAGGATCGCGCGGATTGAAGTTGAAACAATGCCCGGCGTTAAATGCTTCATGGAAAGCAGACCTATAGAGAAGGTTGGTATATATGTTCCAGGAGGGAGCGCTCCTTTGCCATCGACATTATTAATGCTGGCAATTCCGGCACGTATTGCAGGCTGCAAAGAAATAGTAGTTTGCAGTCCCCCTCCTGTTGCCGAATCAGTTTTGTTTGTAGCAAAATTATGTGGCATTAAAAAGGTTTATCAAATTGGTGGAGCACAGGCTATTGCCGCTATGGGGTATGGCACAGAGAGTGTGCCAAAAGTAGATAAGATATTGGGGCCCGGCAATCAGTATGTGACAATGGCCAAAATGCTATTAGCGGGAAAAGGCGTAGCAATAGATATGCCTGCCGGGCCTACTGAAGTTTTGGTAATTGCAGATGATAATGCAAGAGCTAACTTTGTAGCGGCGGATCTCCTTTCTCAGGCTGAGCATGGTCCGGATTCGCAGGTTGTATTGGTTTGCACATCAGTTTCAAAATGTGATGAAGTTTTGCTTGAGCTGGAGAAGCAAATAAAAGGTTTGGCGAGGAAAGATATTGCCATACAAGCTTTGAAAAAGAGTTTTTCATTGATTGTTGAGGACTTAGATCAAGCTATAACTTTTTCAAATCAATATGCCCCGGAACACCTAATATTGAACCTGATAGAAAAATCACTCCGGAGTGTTTCTTCTATTAAAAACGCCGGCTCTGTGTTTATTGGGCCATATTCATGTGAAGCAGCTGGAGATTATGCCAGTGGCACTAATCATAGTTTACCCACTTATGGCTTTGCCAAATCCTATAGTGGAGTTTGCCTGGATAGCTTTATGAAAAAAATCAGTTTTCAAAAAATCAGCAAAAAAGGTGTGGCAAATCTGGCTAAAACAGTGGCTGCAATGGCCGAGGCCGAAGGGCTAACGGCTCACAAGAACGCAATATTAATAAGAACCAAATAATATGAACATATTAACAATGATAAAACCAGCTGTGGCAAAATTGAAGCCTTATGAATCTGCGAGAAAAAATGCGCAAGAGGGGGTGCTATTAGATGCTAATGAAAATCCATATGGTGAATATTCCGGATATCCTGATCCATATTGTAAAAAAGTACGGAAAGCATTGTCTGATTATTTAAATGTGGAAGTGGAGAATATTTTTGTGGGCAACGGTTCAGACGAAATTATTGATTTATTGATCAGGGTTTTTTGTTCGCCGGAAGATGAAATCATGATTTTTAGTCCAAGCTATGGCATGTATGAGGTTTGCGCCCAATTTAATGATGTTGAAGTTAACAGGGTAAATTTAAATATGGAATTTCAAATTGATATGGAAGCTACACTTCAAGCTATCAAGAAAAAAACCAAACTTATTTTTGTGTGTACTCCTAATAATCCCACCGGTAACTGCATAAACGAGGAGGATATTGTTAAGCTTTGTAGCCGTGGAGAAGAGATTATTATTGTGGATGAGGCCTATATTGAATTTGCAAATTTTGAATCTATTGTAAGATTGGTAGATGTTTATTCTAACCTTGTAGTGGTTCGAACTCTATCAAAAGGCTGGGGTGCCGCCGGGCTTCGTCTAGGTTATTGTGTGTGCTCTAAAGAAATTCAGGAAATTTTAATGAAAGTAAAAGCCCCATATAATGTTAGTGCATTAAATCAGACGGAGGCTCTGAAAATTTTATCAAATAGGCGTTCAATGGAATATAGTTGTAAACTTATTTGCCTGGAGCGCGAACGCCTTGTTTTTAATTTGAAGCAATTAGGCCTTATGGTTTTTCCATCAGATGCAAATTTTGTTTTGTTTACTTTGCCGAAAGCCGGCAAAATTAAGTTAAAACTTCAGGATAATGGAGTAGTTGTGAGAGATAGAACTACTGATGTTAAAAATGCCCTAAGAGTTAGTATTGGCAAAAAGGAAGATAATGATAAATTTCTGGGTTTACTGAAGAATGAACTTTTGAAGGTTGCTTTTATTGATCGTGATGGAGTTGTTTTGTTTGAACCAAAAGATGATTTCCAAGTTGATTCCCTGGAAAAATATCGTCTTTTGCCGGGGGTTGTGGAAGGTTTAGGGATTTTAAGAGATTGTGGTTATAAACTTGTAATGGTCAGCAATCAAAATGGAATTGGTAGCCCTTCTTTTCCTGAAAAATCTTTTTTAATACCTCAAAACCAAATGATAGAAGATTTGGCTACTGAAGGGATAAGGTTTGATGAAATTTTTATTTGTCCTCACTTCGCCAGTGCAAATTGTAAATGCAGAAAGCCGCGCACCGGATTGGTTAGTGATTATTTAGATGAGAACCCTATAAATTACCTTAAATCATTTATGGTAGGTGATAGAGAAACAGATATGCAATTTGCGGAAAATATTGAAGTTAGAGGAATAAAAGCAGTTAACAATGGAGATTCATTATTACAATTTGCTAAACAAATTCAAAATGAGAAAAGCTGAAGCACAAAGAAAAACCAGTGAAACTGATGTTTTAGTTAGCTTGGACTTGGACGGACAAGGTGTAGCTGAAATTTCTACAGGAATAGGCTTTTTTGATCATATGTTAGAACTATTTTCCAAGCACTCCTTAATAGATTTGAAAATTATTGTTAATGGTGATTTGAAAGTAGATGAGCACCACACAGTTGAGGATACAGGCATTGTACTGGGAGAAGCTTTAAGGGAGGCCTTGGGAAATAAAAAAGGCATTCAGCGTTACGGATTTTTGTTGCCAATGGATGAAAGCTTGGCAGAAGTAGCTGTGGACCTGGGGGGAAGATCTTTTCTGGTTTGGAATGCGGTGTTTAAGCGGGAAAAGATTGGCCAAATGCCTTGTGAATTGTTTGAAGAATTTTTCAGGGCGCTGGCGGAAAATTTAAAGGCAAATATCCATGTAAATTTACGGTATGGCCGCAATGAACACCACATGGCAGAAGCAATATTTAAGGCTTTTGCCAGAGCAATGCGCTTTGCAGTCAGTAATGATGAGCGCGCTGGAGATTTATTACCAACAACTAAAGGTATTTTATGATTCAAATTATAAATTATGGCGCAGGTAACATTAGAAGTGTTGCTAATGCGCTGGAAAAACTAGACATTGATTACGAAGTTATCAGCTCTGTTAAGGAGTTAAGTGCTGATGCTAAGTTAATTTTTCCCGGGGTTGGGGCCGCGGGTAGCGCCATGCAAAACTTAAAAATTTCAGGCTTTGATAAAGCATTGAAAAACTGGCGCGGCCCCTTCCTTGGTATTTGTCTTGGCATGCAGCTATTAATGGATTCATCAAAGGAGAATGACTGTAACTGTCTAAGCATTATCCCAGGTTCTGTTGAAAAATTCGATAATTCTTTGAAAGTCCCACAAATAGGTTGGAATAAGGTGCTAGGAACTACCGATCCACTCTTTTCAGAATTGAATGAGGAAAATTATTTCTACTTTGTTAACTCATATAGAGTTGTAACTGATGATCAATATGTTTTAGGTCAATGTTTCTATGGTGAATGCTTTCCGGCAGCAGTTCGACGAGAAAATTTTTATGGTGTGCAATTTCATCCTGAAAAATCGGGAGAGCCTGGCCTAAAATTATTAAGTAACTTTTGCAATTTATGTTAATTATTCCGGCGATAGACATTCTAGGTGGCTGTTGTGTGCGCCTTAGACAAGGTAAATACCGTGATGTAACTTCATATTCAAATGATCCTGTTAAAGTTGCGAAAGACTTTGCTAAACAAGGGGCTAAGTATCTTCACCTTGTTGATCTTGATGGTGCAAAACAAGGTATAACTTCAAATTTTGAAATTGTCATGGCAATTAGAAAAGCGGTTACCATACCTATTCAAATTGGAGGTGGAATTAGAAATTTTGATGATGCTTTTACTTATCTAAATAGTGGAATTGATCGCGTAGTTATTGGAAGTTCCGCAATTTTAAATGTTAGTTTAATTGGTCGATTGATAAATGAGTTTGGTTCGGAGAGGATTGTTGTTTCTATGGATGTGCGTGATGACAAAGTTATGATTTGTGGATGGGAAGAAAAAACTAAAATTGAAATTGATAAGTTCTTACTGATATTGAAGAAGCTTGGCGTTAAGCTATTGTGCGTAACTGATATAAGCAAGGACGGCATGATGAGTGGCCCAAATTTTGAACTAATTAAAAAAGTGCTTGTCTTTGATTTTAAAGTAATTGCGGCCGGAGGCATTTGTAGTGAAGGTCAATTGATAAAGTTGGAGGCTATGGGGACTTATGGGGCGATTATTGGTAAGGCAGTTTGCGAAGGCCGCATCAAAATTGATCGCAATTATCTTACAAAAAGGATTATTCCATGTATGGATGTTAAGGATGGAAGAGTGGTTAAGGGCATACATTTTGCAAATTTACGAGATGCCGGAGATCCCGTGGAGTTAGCAAAATTTTACAGCGAGGCCGGAGCTGATGAATTGGTTTTTCTTGATATCAGTGCAACAGTTGAAGAAAGGAATTTGCTTTATGGATTGGTAGAAAAAATTGCCCGTGCCATTAATATCCCATTTACAGTTGGTGGAGGTATAAAAAGTGTGGAAGAAGTGCAGCAATTATTGTGTACCGGGGCAGATAAAGTTTCTATTGGTTCTAAGGCTGTTTTAGATCCATCTTTCATTACTGACATTGCTAATCAATTTGGAACTCAGTGTATCGTAATTTCTTTAGATTGCAAAAAAGCTACTGATAGTTGGGAGCTTTTCATCAATGGGGGCGGCTTAGCTACAGAGATTGATGCTTTGAAATTTGCTGTTGAGATGGAAAAAGCCGGTGCCGGTGAATTACTAATTAACTCACTAGATAGAGATGGTACAGGTGATGGCTATGACATAGAACTGTTGAAAGAAATCTCCAAAGTAGTGAATATTCCTATTATCGCTTCAAGTGGGGCAGGTTCCAGTGAAGATTTCCTGAAGGCTTTTAATTATGGTTGTGCTGATGCAGCTTTGGCGGCAACCTTATTCCACTTTGGTAAGCTACAAATCCCATCGCTTAAAAAATATTTATCAGATCAAAATATAACAATAAGAATATGAAATTAAATTTTTTAAAAATGAAAGGACTCGTTCCTGCAATTGTGCAGGATGCCGATACTAAAGATGTTTTAATGCTTGGCTTCATGAATGAGGAGGCCTATGAAAAAACTTTAAAAGATCGTCGTGTTTGCTTTTTTAGTCGTAGAAAAAATCGTTTATGGCAAAAAGGAGAAACTTCCGGCAATTATCTTGAAGTCGTTTCTATCAATATTGATTGTGACAATGATTCGTTACTCATAATGGCAAAACCATCCGGGCCTGTATGTCACAAAGGTGATCAGTCTTGTTTTGGGATTGAAAATTTTTCGCTGGAAAACTTGTTTAAAATAATAGAATCTCGCAAGTCGGTTT
>Ga0065182_1001379_pt1 | contig 10209 bp, 9 predicted proteins | sample CryGey02umfilter_2_FD_59208 | JGI IMG/M metagenome (GOLD analysis project Ga0065182, IMG submission 59208) | Groundwater microbial communities from aquifer in Utah, USA - Crystal Geyser 4/10/14 0.2 um filter (version 2) (version 2) | ecosystem: Environmental > Aquatic > Deep subsurface >...
TCCTTTAACATCTTTTCCTCAATGAAACAAACCATCCTAATGAGACAAACCATCCTGCTTGATCTGTCTCATTAGATGATCTTGGCGCCGCAAAGCACAGTGTCGCCTTTATATAAAACTACGAACTGGCCCGGAGTGATAGCTGCCTGGGGCTGCGCAAAATCCACTTTTAGGATACCTTTGGATAGAAGAGTGGCCTTGGCTTTCGCGACCTTATGATTATACCTTATTTTGGCATAGACTAAAGTAGATTTTTTTATTGAGCCTCTGACAAAAAAGTTAGGCTCGCGGGCAATGAGGCTATCGGAAAAAACATCTTCTTTTGGCCCTACAACAACACGGTTATATTTTTGGGAAAGTCCGATCACGTATAATGGATGAGGCGCTGATATGCCCAGCCCCTCTCTTTGGCCTAAAGTAAAATTAAATATGCCTTGATGATGGCCTAAGACATTACCTTTTGTATCAACAATGGCGCCTTTTTTAAAATATGCCTTATTCAAACGGCTTTTTAAAAACGCGCGGTAATCATTATCCGGTATAAAACATATCTCCTGGCTTGCCTGCTTATTAGCCACATAAAGGCCTCTTTTTTGGGCGATATCACGCACCTCTTCTTTTGTCATATCACCCACAGGGAATAATATACGCGCAAGATGCCTCGCCTCAACCTCGCATAAAAAGTAAGACTGGTCTTTCTTCGAGTCTACACCTTTTTTTAATAAAAATGCCCTGCCATTCTTCTCTACGCGCGCGAAGTGGCCTGTTGCCACGCGGCCGCACCCAAGGGCCTTTGCTTTTTTTAGCAACGCGCCGAATTTCAAATATTGATTACAGCGCACGCAAGGATTAGGTGTCCTTCCTGAAATATACTCGTTTATAAAATCCAATATAACTGTCTCTTCCAGGTTTTTGCCGAAATTAAGGACGTAATGAGGTATGCCTATCTGATGCGCTACTTTTTTCGCGTCTTCAATACCCTCTATCCCGCAACAGCTCGGGCGGTTACGCGCGCCCGAAGCTATGTTAAAGCACATAGTGACACCTACGACATCGTATCCGGCGTCTTTTAAAAGAAGCGCGGCGACAGAAGAATCCACTCCGCCGCTCATGCCTACTAAAACTTTTTTATTCATATCCAACCTTGTTGCCCGCACTACCAGCTTAATTTTACTCCGCCCTTGAACAAGCGCCCCTGCTCGGGTACACCGGATATTTCCTGAAATTCAACGTTTAAGAGGTTATACACTTCAATAAACAACTCAACATCTTTTTTCACGTCAAATGAGACCCTATCATTGACCAATACCCAGTCTCGGCGGCCAGGTTTCTTTTTCATAATGAAATCCACCCTGTTTTTGCCACCTGAAAATTTATTGTCTATACCCAGGTCCATCATGTGTTTTAAATAGCTTGATCCATATTTAAATATCTGCCCATTATTATCTCGGCGCTTATTATTAAAAATATACCTTACGTCAAAAGACGCCGACTTACCCGCCTCCCACTTCAGATAGGCGTTAATGCCATTCGTTGTTGCCTTAGCTATATTGCGCGCTATGAACTTTGGGTCTGCTATAGTGATCTTAGTATAATCAATAGTGTCAGATTCGCTCCTTACAAAAAATGAAAACGAGCCTTTGAGCGTTTCAGAGATCTTGCGGCCCCAGCCTGTCTCAAAATTTAAGGCGCTTTCAGGTTTAAGGTTGGCGTCACCAGTTGTTGTAGGGTCGCTGTAGTAAAGTTCAGTGAATGTAGGCACCCTTATAGCGCGGCCAAATGCCGCGTATACGTCGTTCTTCTCGTCAATAATATGTTTTAGCGATAGCGCCCCGGTGAATTCCTCGTCAAAAGTAGTGTAGCTGTCAACCCTTGCGGTAAGGTTAAGCGAAGTAGACGCTGACAACTCAAAAGTCGGGTCTAAATACGCGTCCCAGCGGCCGCGCGTATGCCTGCCTAAATTGTTTGAGATTATATGTTCTTGTCCATAATCAGCTCCCAGCCCCAGGTCGTTTTTCCCAAAAGGCGCGCTAAGGCGGCCGCCTGCCTGGTAAGTATCGGTCGTGTGGTGATTTAAATATAGATTAGGTCTTGTGATATCCAGCATAAACTTATCGTTATGCTGCCTGAAATTCAGCCTCGGCTCAAAAACTATCCGTTCGCCCTTTAATACGGCGCGGGCGTCAATAAATTTAGTATTGGTCCATTCTTTTGAAGGATAGCCTTTGCCAGGCGTATAAAAATCATACGCGCCGAATTCCTTTTCATTATACCCGCCATCAAGAAAATAGGATGTGTCCCTATTTTCCCATGTGGATGAGCTGAAAAAGGTGTCTGTCCTGAAATCCGTGTCATAGCGCGAACCGCCGGATGAAGAATTAGAAAAAGAAAATCTGTTTTTTGCTTTAAAAAGGCTGTATGAAAGGCCAAGTTTTTGTTCGGCGGTATAGTGGTTGCCCCCGGCCGCTGAAATAAAATTTTTATCCGAGCCCGTAGCCGCGGCCGCGCCTGCTTTCTTTAATACAAAATTTATGGCGCCTCCTAAACCGCCAGGCCCATATTTGGCAGAAGCCGCCGCGGGAATAACCTCCACTCTTTCAACATCATCAAGATTGAAATAAAGATCCAGGTCGTGATGCGAGGTCTGAGAGTCTTTTATCGGAACGCCGTTGACTAATATGAGCACCTGCTGAAAGGTAGAGGCATTAATGGATACATCTGATTTTACGCCGTATGGGCCGCGGGCCTGCACATCAACGCCCAGGCGGTCCAACAGGCCCTCAGGCGTATTAACCGGCATGCCTTTGATATCTTCGGAAGTTATAACGCCGCTGACAGGCCCGGAACCCGCGCTGCCATAAACCGACTGCCTGACGACAATAGGCTCTAACTCCGTAGCCGCGCGTAAGCTAACCGCGGAGGATATGAATATGATCAGGGTTAAAGATAAGGCGCGAGACGATCGCGCGCTACTGCTTTTTTTCATCGTAGAGAGGAGACATAGCGCGCAGTTTGGAGACGATCTTGGGAAATACTTCAAGAAAGCGGTTTATTTCTGATCCTTTGGTGAAACGGCCCAAAGTAATACGCAGAGAACCATGGCACAACTCGTGCGGCCTGCCGATAGAAAGCAGGACGTGCGACGGCTCAAGGTCGCCTGAGGTGCACGCTGAGCCGGTTGAAGCGGCAATACCTAACATATCAAGGTTCAACAACATGGATTCACCTTCAATATATTCAACGGAAAAATTTACGTTATTGGGTAGCCTTAGCGTCGGATGGCCGTTAAGATATACGCGGTCTATTTTTTTCGGTATTTCTTTTATCAGCTTATCGCGTAAATGAGACTGCTCTTTAGACTCTTTAGCCATATTTTTGGCGCAGAGTTCAATTGCCTTGCCTAAGCCTACAATGCCTGGGATATTCTCGGTTGATGCGCGCCTATGCCTCTCCTGCCCGCCGCCGCGCAGATATGGCTGGATACGCGTGCCTTTTCTTACATAAAGACAACCAATGCCTTTAGGGCCATAGAATTTATGAGCTGAAAGAGACAACAGGTCTACATTTAATTCATCAACATTAACAGGTATGTGGCCTACAGTCTGCACAGCGTCCGTATGAAAAGAAATGCCTTTGTCGCGGGCGATGCGGCCTATTTCCTTAATGGGTTGGATAGCGCCTATCTCGTTATTAGCGTGCATCACCGAAATAAGGACAGTCTTATCGGTTATGGCGCCGGCAATATCATCAGGCGAAACTATGCCGTGTTGGTCAGGCTTGATATAGGTAACTTTATAACCGGATTTTTCTAAGAACTTAGCAGGCTCTAATATAGCGTGATGCTCAATGGCTGTCGTTATAATATGGTTGCCCTTTGACGCCCCGGCCCACACAGTGCCAAAAAGGACAGAGTTGTCAGACTCTGTGCCGCCTGAGGTAAATACGATCTCCTCTTCCTTAGCGCCTAAAAAAGCGGCGACTTTGGACCTGGCGTCCTCCATAGCCTTTTTGGCTTCCTGGCCAAAAAAGTGAATACTGGATGGATTGCCGAATTTATCAAAAAAGTAAGGCCGCATCGCCTCAATAACAGCCGGGTCTGTGGGCGTTGTAGCCGCGTAGTCTAAATATATTCTGTCCATAACTGCCTTTCTTACCGAAGCCCGGCCTCGGCCCCGAATGGCGAGGTCGGACCTCGACACTACAGGTTAGCGTATAAAATGCCGAACAATAGGGATATTATACTGATGAGGCCAAGATAAATAAAGAGTATTTTTGCACCGAACTCTTTACGCAGGACAAAGATAGTGCCGTAACTTGTAATCGGGCCGACAAGCAAAAACACCATTGCAGCGCCAACGTTCATACCCTGCTTAATGAACGCGTCTACCAATGGGACAGTCGCCGTGGAACAGACATACGTTAAAAGCCCAAATATTAAGCTAAACGCATAGCCAGCCGCGCCGAAAAGATATTTTCCTATAAGCTCGCCTAAAGGCGCGTAAGCCATGACCAACGCTGCCAGCAACAGGCCTATTAGCATCTCAAGGCCGAGCTCTTTAGGCATATCAATAAAAGAATATTTCAAGACAGATTTCACTCTGCAAAACATATCTGTCCTGTGCTTACATGTAGCGGCCTCTTGGTGACAATGAGGGCATTTCTCAGGCGGTCCCTGATGTTTTTGTTCGTAATGCAGCATATTGCCGGCCATACCGACAATAATGCCCATAACAATAACTGCTATAAATATAAAGATGGCAAATTTAAGGCCAAGCAATACGTAAGTGACTAATAAGGCGCTTATAGACGTAGCAGGAGTTGCCACTAAAAATGCCAGGACAGGCCCCAGTTTAGCGCCCTTTTTATAAAACCCAATAGCCACAGGCAATGACCCCCAGCAACATATAGGTAACAGAGCGCCAACAAATGTTGCCATAAGTATGGCCCTTAAGCCCTTATTACCCAGATTGCGGTCTACCCAGCTCTGCGGTATGAACTCATGGGCAATCCCGCTTAGCAGAAATCCTATTGCCAAAGCAGGCAAAACCTCTATTGAATAATGCCTCAAATGAAAGAAAAATTGCCCTATCATGTTATTCATTTAAACTCCCGCGCCTGTACCCTCTTGGATCGATCACGACCTTCTTGTAGCCCAAGGCTTCCAACAACACCGTTGCCCTATCTGAGGCTGCAACGCGTTTAATATCTTTTTTATCTACCTCTATGCTTGCTGTGCCCTGAAAATCCCTTACACGCAAGTTCCCTTTTATCTTAAACGCTTTCCTTAATATTTCCTCAGCTTTATTTATATTGACTAACCGCTCCCGGGTTATTTTAGAATTGTACGGTATCCTTGACGCAAGGCACGCCTGAGCCGGCTTAGACCAAGTGGACAACCCCAGTTGTTTGGACAGGCGCCTGACGTCTTCTTTTGTAAAACCCGCTTCCTGAAGCGGAGAGATCACATTAAATTCTTTTTTAGCCAGGCTTCCTGGCCTATGATCCGCAAGGTCGTCTACGTTTGAGCCGTCAACTATCGCGTCTAAGCCAAACGCCCGGGAAAGAGTTGTTAATTTTGAAAATAATTCTTTTTTGCATATATAACACCGGTTTTTAGGATTATTCCTAAAAAGCGGATCTTTAAGCTCGCGTGTCTTTATAAACTCATGCCGAACGCCGTGTTTTTGAGCTAAGCTTTTAGCGCTTTTGGCTTCTGACAAAGGATAAGTCTCAGAAACGGCGGTCACGGCAACTACCTTGTTACCTAACACGTCTTTAGCGACCTTCACCAAAAGAGAACTATCCGCCCCGCCTGAATATGCCACGAGCACAGAACCTAAGCTTTTGAGCCTGACGCGCAGATCTGTTAATTTTACGCCTAACGCGTTCACGCAGCTATGACCTCTTTTATCTCCGGCACTTGCTTTTTGATGACGCGCTCAACACCCATTTTCAGCGTCATCTGAGACATAGGGCACGAACCGCAAGCCCCTGTAAGCTTTAACGTTACCTCGCCAGCGTCTGTGACGCTGATAAGCTCTACATTGCCGCCGTCTGCCTCAAGCATAGGCCGCACTTCTTTTAACGCGTTTTCTACTTTTTCTTTTAGTGTCATTTCATCCTCCCTTGATCACAATTCATACGTTAACACACGGATAATACCCATAGTCATACCCTCGTTGTTCGTCGTAACTGCATCACTGACGGATAAGACTTTCTTGACTTTTTCAGTTTTTAAAAAGTTATTCACAACGTCATCCAGTTTGTTCAGTTCGCCAATGGTCTTCATAATCTCCAGATTCTGAGTAAACGTCCTGACTTTGATCATGATCGCCTCCAACGTTACAATAGTGAAGCTATTGTTTTTTTATCCAAATACCCTTCTATCTCTTTTTTTAAGCCTACCCAAACGCCTTTTAAAAGGCAACCGTCAACCCCATCGCAGTACTTTAATTTGTGCTTCTTATACCGGTCACAGATGATCTTAAATGCCTCTCCCTCTACCGCTTCAATAACATCCTTAATGGTAATGTCCAACGGCGGCTTATTTAACAGATAACCTCCCCTCGCCCCCCTTATGCTCTTAATGATATTTTTTCGCCTGAGTTTCATCAAAAGCTGCTCTATATAATCCACAGGCAGGCCCTCGTCCTCAACAATGCGGCTTATAGCAACAGGGCCGTTCTTGTAGTTCCGCGCAATGCTTAAAATGCACCTTAGCGCGTAATCACCCTGCGTTGTTATTCGCATAAACGTAGTATACAATACCCGATATCTTTTGTCAAGTATAAACCAATGAGACAAATCATCCTGTTTGATTTGTCTCATTGGGGCTCATTTAATAAAACGGCGCCCGGGTTACTGGGCGCCGCAGTGAAACGATAAAACGAATGAGACAAATCAAACAGAATGATTTGTCTCACTATATAAGCTTAGGTTACTTTACTTCCGCAGGAGCCGGGACAGATGCTTCAGCAGCTGCTTTTTCTTTTGCTAATTCCTGGTCAACTACCGCGATATACTTAGCAGGATCAGCTAAGAATTTATCTTTGCACATCGGGCAGCACATATTGTAGATCTTACCTTCATACTCAACCGTATCTTTGCCAAGTTCTTTGATTGTCTCACCTGTAACCGGGCAGGTCTTATTGCCGACATTAACTGCTACCGCTGGAGCGACTTCCGAAACTGTCACTGCCGCAGGAGCTGTTTCTGTCTTTGCTGCTTCCTGAGCCATTACAACGCCCGCTACCATTAACAAGGCGCATACCACTATTACTGCCATACTCAATTTCTTAAACATGTTACTCCTCCTTTAGAATTACTGTTCTTTTTTTACATCGGAAAATTTTTAAAAATAATACCGGGTGCACTTTTACATCTGGCCTTCCCTCCTTTCCTTATATCCTTTTAAATACCAATGTTGGGCATATTACCACTAAGCCCCCTTTCAATCAAGAAATGAATTAAAGCGGTGATAAAGCAGTCTTTTTGCCCTTAAAAAGCTTAATTGCCTCCATAGCCCACAACGGAAACGATGATATCAGTATTACGAGCACCCAATCGAATACTCCAAGCGCCTCTGTTTTAAAAACACGCTGTAAAAATGGCGCATAGACAGCAAGCATCTGCAAAGAAAATGATATACCGCATGCCAAAACGAGTTGAATATTAGAAAAAACACCTATCTTAAATAAAGATATGTCTAAATTACGGCAGTTAAAAGAATGGAAAAGCTGGCTGCACGAAAGAACAATAAAGGCTGCTGTCCTGGCGCGGACTATGCCTTCTTTTTCAATAAATAACACGAATACAAAAGCCAAAAGGCTGCAAAAAGCTATAAACGCGCCCTGAGATAACATTAAAAAAGCCCTTTTCCTGGTGACCACGGATTCGTTAGGCGCGCGCGGAGGCCGTTGCATTACATGCAAGTCCGCAGGATCCACGCCCAAAGCTAAAGCCGGCAAACCATCAGTCACCAAATTGACCCAGAGTATTTGTATAGGTAAAAGGGGCACGGGCAGGCCGACTAAAGAAGATACGAACATGACAAGTATTTCTCCGGCGTTACATGATAAAAGATAGTGAATGAATTTTTTGATATTATCATAAATGCCCCGGCCTTCTTCAATTGCAGCGACAATAGAAGCAAAGTTGTCGTCGGTAATAACCATATCTGAAACTTCCTTGGTCACGTCAGTCCCTGTTATGCCCATGGCGACGCCTATGTCCGCCTCTTTAACGGCAGGAGCGTCATTGACGCCGTCACCTGTCATGGCTACGACTTCGTTATGTTTACGCCACGCGCGCACAATCCTTAACTTATGCTCAGGTGAAACGCGCGCATATACAGGTATCCTCTCTACCAAGCCATAAAACTCATTATCGCTTAACTTGTCCAATTCTTCCCCAGTCAACGCCAGAGAATCATCCTTAAAAAATCCCAAGTCTCTGGCTATGGCAATTGCCGTATTCTTATGGTCGCCTGTTATCATAACGGTCTTTATGCCTGCTGACTTGCACTCCTGCATAGCTACCTTAACTTCGGGGCGTGGCGGATCTATCATTGCTACCAGGCCCGCGAAAATAAGGCCTTTTTCAACAGACTCTGCTTCAAATTTTTCTTTAGGCTCTTCCAAAGGCCTGTAAGCTATGCCCAAAACACGCATCGCCTGATCCGCTAAAGCATTGTTGGCGTCTAAAACGCGCTTTCTGTCATCAGCGCTCAAGGCGCGAGAGCTGCCGTTATCCTGGATAAAGGCGCAATCATTCAAAAGCACGTCAGGCGCTCCCTTAACAAAAGCGAATAGCTCGTTTTTGTGGCGGCGCACAATGGTCATTTTTTTACGCTCAGAATCAAAAGGTATTTCGTCAATAAAAACAAACTGCTCCTCTTCATCTTCTTTCCAAATGCCGGCTTTGGCGGCCGCCGTCAGTATTGCCGCCTCAGTAGGATCGCCTATTATTTTATATACACCGTCTTTCTCTATAAGCTGGGCCGCGTTGCATAATATTCCGCATGAAAGTGCCTTGTTAAGGTCAGGATGCCCATCCGCAGAAATAGTTTTTCCATCCAGCGTGAACTCTCCGGAAGGCTCATAGCCTATGCCCTTTACCTTATATAGGCGGCCGCCCGCGAAAACAACCTGCACGGTCATCTCATTTTTGGTCAAAGTCCCTGTCTTATCCGAACAGATGACTGTCGCGCATCCTAAGGTCTCAACAGATGGCAGTTTCCTGATAATGGCGTGCCTCTTTACCATCCGGTGCACGCCAAGCGCCAAAGCTATTGTCACAACAGCTGGCAGGCCTTCAGGAATAGCCGCTACAGCAAGGCTTACCGCGGTTAAAAACACATCAATGATCTTTGCCCCTCGTATCCACTCAAGTAAAAATACGATACCTACTAAAATAAAACAAAGGTAAACTATCCACTTGCCGAATTCCTCAAGTTTTTTCTGTAGGGGTGTTGTCTCTTTGCCTATGTTCTGGACCATACCCGCTATTTTGCCTAATTCCGTGCGCATGCCAGTATCTACAACCAACACTTTCGCTTTGCCGCTGGAAACGAACGTGCCCATGTAAACCATATTAGCCCTGTCAGCCAAAGGTATCTCTCTTTCTTCAAGGGCTATACCCGTCTTAGCAACAGGCGTTGACTCGCCGGTAAGGCTTGCCTCCTGCACGCTAAAATTTGAACTATGCCAAACAACACGGCTATCAGCAGGCGCATTATCTCCGGCTTCTATTTCAACCAAGTCGCCTGCGACTAATTGAGCGGATGGCACTACCGCGCGTTGGCCATCCCTGAATACTTTTGAATTAGGGCTGGAGAGTTTCTTCAAAGCGGCGAGTGACTTTTCAGCTCTGTATTCCTGAATAAAACCTAGAATAGCATTGACTATGACGATAACTATTATGGCAAGGGCATCTACCCACTCTTTTAAAAAACCCGACACAAAGGCGGCGCCCATAAGGATCCATATAATAAAATCCTGGAATTGTTCAAAAAATATACTCCAGGGACTGACTGCCTTTTTCTCTGTAAGCTGGTTCGCGCCAAAAGCCAACAAACGCTTTTCTGCTTCTTGAGCGCTTAGCCCAGCGTCAATATCAGTATCTAAAACAGCTTCACACGCCTCAACGGATAAATGATAAAGTTTTTTTTCTGTCATAGTCATGCTCTTCTGGTGCTCTTCTGGAAACTGT
>Ga0065182_1001384_pt1 | contig 10185 bp, 9 predicted proteins | sample CryGey02umfilter_2_FD_59208 | JGI IMG/M metagenome (GOLD analysis project Ga0065182, IMG submission 59208) | Groundwater microbial communities from aquifer in Utah, USA - Crystal Geyser 4/10/14 0.2 um filter (version 2) (version 2) | ecosystem: Environmental > Aquatic > Deep subsurface >...
AGACCTCGCCGCCTGAGGTACCTATAACTGTGCCATTATCCAACGCGGTCCAAGTGCCTTTTTGCGCCAAACTAAATGATGCGCCCGTATCATCCGATGCGCTCAAATATGTATTTTTAGCACCCAAAAAAGTATTCTTGAAAACAATGGACCACGTAACGATCAAATTATTACCTGAGCCGTTTATTGTCGTAGTTAAACAATTTAATTTAACATATGAATTTTCAATAACATTGGCCGCGCCAGGAACATACCCTCCGAGCCAGGAAGTATTGGCGTCATTACGCAGATAAAGCTTGTTATTATTTTGGCTGTAATAAACGTAGAGACAATTCGTAGGCGTAACAGATGTATTAACCAGCAAATAAACGTTCTGAAGGTTTAACCAAGTATCTGAGTCTGGATAGGTTACCTTAATATTAAAGGCGGTATTTGGTATAGAGGCACCGAATGATGGGATAATCGTAGGGGGTTGCGGCGCTGCGTTAGGAATAGCCCAAGCGCCCTTTTGTGTCCAGCCGGCGCCAACATTAGTGTCATCCCGAACATAAAGATAGGTTTTTTTACTACCTGTAAACGGCGGTTTTATTGTAACTGCCCAGTTAACTGTCATAGTTGTACCTGAACCTGCGACTGCAGTCTGAGCACAGTCTAGTTTTGTATAGGAATTCTCAATAACAATAGCTGTGCCGGGAGCATACCCTCCGAGCCAGGAAGAATTCGCGTCATTATGCACATACAACTTATTAGTATTCTGATTATAATAAAAGTATGGGCAATTTAGCCCGGTAAGTGAAGAGTTAATTAAGAAGTAAACGTATTGGATATTCTGCCAGCCGTCAGGATCGGAATATGTTGTGATAAAATTCTGTAAAACATTTACCTGGCCTGTGCCTGAAGATGGAGCAACAGTACCAAGCGTAGGCGCGGCAGCGTAACACTTAGTCGGCAGTCCACAAATCGTTGTCCACAAGGAAAACAAAATAATGAATATGGGGGTTTTGAATCTGGAGAGGATAATCCTGCTGGCTTTTAACCATGCGCACATCTTTTCAGGATCTGATCCTGAACACGCGCTGAATTTATCGCATATCCCACAATGCCTCGGCATACCAAGTTTAATAAGTTTATCTGAAACAAGATCTGCTATTTCTTTTCTGTCCCTAAACTTTTTTATCTGCGAGATCATTTCTTTAAGTGTTTAACCGCTGGTTTATCTTTGTTGCAATTATGAGTATACCATCTGTTCCAGTTTTGTCAAGGTATAATTTCCATTATTGGAACAAGATATTGCATTATGTTGCAGTATAGCATGTTACATAATATAAAAATTACTAAATTTTAGCTTTTTTGCAGACTTTTTAATGTTTGTTGCATTTATGAAACTTTTTGTTGACAAAAAATTATCAAAATGTTATCATTGTACATGGACAAAAAATACTTGGACGAACTAAAAAAAATAGTGCTTGAAATGTTAGGTGATGAGAAAACAAAAATTATTCTTTTCGGTTCGCGCGCGCGCAAAGATAATTACTCTGGTTCAGATATTGATATAGGGCTTATACCTTCCGGAAAAATAGACACAACTAAGATTACCTTGCTAAGAGAAAAAATTGAAAATATGAACATCCCATTTAAAGTCGATATTGTAAATTTCGCGGAAACTTCACAAGACTTTAAGCAAGAGGCGCTCAAGGAGGCAGTCATATGGAAAGATTAGAACTTAAGTTTAGCGATGCTAAAACAGCCTTGGGGACTTTGGATGAGATCATGCGGGAACCATTTTCCATCATAGTCAGAGATGCCGCCATCCAGCGTTTTAAATATACTTTTGAGGCTTTCTGGAAATTTCTCAAAGAATACCTTAAAGAAAAGGGAGGCATTATCGCCAATTCCCCTAAATCTGTTTTTAAAGAGCTGCTTCCCCTGGCATTTGTAACTCCGGATAAGACAACTGCTCTTTTGGAAATGACCGACAAAAGAAACGAAACATCACACACCTACAAAGCCAATGTAGCCCAGGCTATTTATGAAAAAATCAGCGAATACTGCGCTTTAATGAAAGAACTTCTACAAAAATTTGAAATAAAAATATGAAACTTGGCGAGAAATTAAAAGTATTAAGGAAAGAAAAAGACCTTACACTTGACAAGCTGGCCGAAATGTCAGGTGTGGCTAAGGCTACCTTAAGCAGAATAGAAAACGGCGTCACATCAGGAAATCTTAACACTCATTTAAAGATCTGCGATGCCCTTCGGGTTAACTTAGGCGAGCTTTATAAAGGATTAGAAAGCGCGGAAGAAAAGATCGTGGCTTTTGATGAAAAAACTATAAAAGAAGCTGAAATCTTTAATTATGACGAAAAGGTATCCTCTATTATTCTGTGCAAGCAAACCGGTAAAAAGAAGATGCTTCCTCAGCTTCTTATCATTGAACCGGATAAAGGCACCCCCAAAGAAGAAAACGCGCCTGGAACGGACAAATTTATATACTGCCTTGAAGGTGAAATTGAATTGACTATCGGTGACAAAAAAAATATTTTAAAGAAAAACTCCAGCGTTTACTTTGATTCATCCTTCACTCACGCTGTAAAAAATATAGGCCCTAAAACCGCGAGACTAATTGTAGTCGTCTCCCCTATTGCTCTATAACTTATATTAAACGGAGGAACAATGCCCCAAAAACCAACAATTTTAATATGTGATGATGAAGAAGGTATCCGTGAATCGTTCAACCTTATCTTAAAAGACAAGTACGAGCTGGTTTTCGCCGAATCAGGAAAAGATTGCCTTAAGATCCTTAAGGAAAATAAGGATATCAGCCTTATCCTTATGGACATCAAAATGCCAAAGCGCAACGGCATAGAGATAACCCGTGAGATCAAGTGCCTGAGACCTAATATTAAGGTAATAGTAGTCACGGGCTACGAGAGCGCAGAGATCGCGAAAGAGGCCACCGATGCCGGCGCCGACGCCTACATCACCAAGCCATTTGAATCAAAAAATATCATTAACACGATATATAAAATCATTTAAATCTAATTAATATTTTAACTTAGAATGAATCAAAACGTTTTCTTCCTATCTAGCCTTACCTTAAGCATAACTACTTTTTCAATTATAATTATCCTTTTTTATTATGGCAAAGAAAGCATACACAAGCTCTATGCCTTGCAGAATGTCGCAATCTTTCTATGGGCTATTAATGCATGCATTGGAAGTCAAATTAAAGACATCTTCTTTACCTCCTTATTTTTTAAGTTAGCATGTTTTGGTGCGCATTTTATACCAATTTTTATGTTTCATTTATCATATACTTTGATAAAATCTAGAAATATTAAATTTTTGGTTTTTAATTATGTGCAAGGTTTTATTTTTGCCATCTTACTATTTGGAACTCGTCTAGTTTTTAAAGAAACTTACATAGACTACGGTTTTTTTTGGATACCAAATCCTGGTCCGCTATTCATTCCGTGGTTTATATTATGGATCTCTACGACAGCTTTTGCACATTTTCCATTAGTTAAGCTTTACATTTCTCAAAAACAAAATGAAAAAATACCACTTAAATATTTTCTTGTATCATCAGTTGTTGGTTTTGTTTCTGGCAGTCTCAATTTTTTACTACCATTTAAATTTACATTTGCGGAATATGGAAACTTTGGAATTTCTCTATATACTATAATTCTTACATATGCTTTTTTAAAACATCAACTACTTGGCATTGAAATCATCATCCGTAAAAGTATTTTTTATTCCATGTTTATTACCATCCTTACAGGAATTTATCTTATTCTCATTATTTTAATGGAGGGGTCATTTCGTGGAATCATCGGATATAAATCTGTATTTATAAGTGCGACTGCGGCGTTTGTAATTTCTATAATATTTAACCCATTAAGAAATAGAATCCAAACTTTAATAGATAAACTCTTTCTAAGAAAAACTTTTGACGAATTCGCAAGAGAAAATGAATTTTTAAAACAAGAATTAGAACGTTCCGAGCGCTTAAAGACTGCTAGCACTTTAGCTCTCGGCCTTGCTCACGAGATAAGAAATCCACTCACGACCATAAAAACTTTTGCTGAATTTCTTCCAGAGAAATATTCGGATAAGGATTTTATAAATAAGTTTTCCAAATTGATCCCAACAGAGGTTGAACGGATAAATAGTATTATCCACCAACTCCTGACCTTTTCCAAACCTTCCCCCCCCTCCTTCAAAGACACAGATATTCACGGACTTATTAAAGACATTTTGGGATTTTTGAACAGTGTATTCTTAAAAAAGAAAATGAGGATATCCGAGGATTATGCTGATTCAATGCTGATGATCAGAATTGACCCTGTCCAGATCAAGCAAGCTTTACTGAATATTATCCTTAATGCCATAGATGCCATGCCCAACGGCGGCATACTTTCCATGAAGACCGAGATCATCAGAGATAGCTGTTTTAAAATAAGAATATCAGATACCGGATGCGGTATATTAAAAGAAGACTTAAAGCACATATTCGACCCATTCTATTCCAAAAAAGACGAAGGCACAGGCTTAGGACTTGCCATTGCCCATCGCATCATAACAAATCATAACGGAACGATTGAAGCTGAGAGCGAAACGGGAAAAGGAACGACGTTTATTATTACGATACCCCTGACGGCTAAGATTTCGGAGATATCGGGAGAGTAATTGTAAAGCGGGTGCCGGATTTGTAAACTGAGCTTATGTCGATCTTACCATTATGAGCACTGATGATCTTATCTATAACATAAAGCCCCAAACCAGTGCCTTTCTTTGCAGTTGCTTTGGTGGTAAAAAATGGAGTAAACAATTTCTTTCTATCTAAATCTTTCACACCCATTCCATTATCGGACACGCTGATTTCTACAGAACTATTGACGCAGTCAGCTGATATTTCTATTCTACCCTTATAACCTTCTTCTTTTAGCGTAACCTGCCTCTCTTTTGTAGCATCATAAGCGTTATCTATTAAATTAAAGGACACTTCCTGAAGCTGCACTAAATTAGCGTACAATTTAGGCAAATCCGAAGGTATGTTTTGGATCAGATCGATCTCTTTAAGCTTAATTTTATATTGAACCATGTCAATTGAGCCATTCAAAACGTCCTTAAAACTGACTAATTCAAAACCACTCTCTCCCGGCCTGGAATATTTTAAGAGGCCTCTAACAACCTCTCCTCCCTGAAGAACATTATTCTCTATTCTTTCAAGGGCATTTTTAAGCTCTGCTAAAACCAACTTTGCTTCTGCGCTAAAACTTGACATATCAGAATGTTTCAAAAAATCCAGAGAATCGCCAGCGATCAACGATAAAGCGTGGAATCTATTATTGATTTGGTGAGATAAACCATCCGCCATGGTGCCTATGGTAGCCATCTTTTCAGCCTGGAATAACTGCTCATGCGTCCGTTTTACTTCATCATAAAACTGAGCATTTTCAATTGCCAAGGCCGACTGATTCGCAAGAACAGAAAAAACAAGCATATCGTCTTCACTATAAAGCTTACCTGATACTTTTTCACCCAGGATCAATATCCCAATCAGCTTATCATCAACAAAACTTGGCACAATCAAAGCTGCATTCAGCCTGAGCAACTGTTCAACAAATTTGACGACTCCTTGATTTTGCGCCTCATCGCGAAGTTTCATAACCTCTTCTTCCATAACAATCGGGTTTTTTCGTAAAGATAATTGCCATATCAAAGGGGAACCTGTATCAATATAATTACTTTGCTTGCCAGACACAAACCTTCCTCTCGCAGCTTGAAGAATAAAATTGTTGGTTTCTTTATCCAAAAGATATACTGCGGCATATTTAATTTTAACCGTTTTGGTTATAACATGTACAACAACATTCAAAAGTCGCTTTAAATCTTTTATCCTTATCATCCCGCTAGAAGCATTTCTTAAAATATTTTGATAAGCACGCTGCTCTCTCAATAAAGCATTTTCAGTCTTCTTTTGTACAAAAAGATAAACAAATGGACCAATTGTTGCAAGTAGGGTAGAAGAAATCAAAGGTGCTAACCACCAATTATTACCAAGTAAATGAAATAATTTATTTTGCCAGGCAAAAGCCATAGCAAAAGGAATACCTAAAACTAGACTATAAACCGCAATAAAAATACTTGTTCGAGTAATGGCTACACGAATATCCATCAATCGATATTTTAAAATTGCATAAAAAAATATAAGAAGGTAAGCTATGAGAAGAAGATTTGAGTACGGGTAAAAATTAATACCAAAAACAATTAAATAGTCTCCATGTGGTCCCAACCAACCAACAATAGAACCAATTAAAAAATATTTTAATTGATTACGATACAGCCCTGCACTTTTAAAATAACGTAATGCTAATTGAAAAAATGAAAAACTTAATAAAAACCAATAAAAACTAATATAAAAAATTAAATGAGTCCAACTACAAGATTTAGTCCAATCATGCCAATAAAATTGATTAAAAAGTAATCTAAGATTATTAATAAAGATTTCCCTAAAAAATAAATCTAAAATTAAAAAACAAAAACCTAAAAAATATGCTAATTGAAGAACAATTTTATAAATTCTATTTTCTAAATGAAGAAATTCGTATACAAAATGATAATAAAGAATTGGTGTTAAAATAACTGCCACGTATGCCACCTGCCACCAAAAAAAAGCACTTTCATAAGAAAGCGTTGTCGAATATTTCAATCCCGCCATAGCCCAAAGCGTAGTAGAAATACATAAAAATCCCCATAAATTTGGTACTTTTGACTTTTTGCCTCTTGAAAATAAAAGCAAAGCCATTATAAGACTTGAAAGAAAAATAAGAACTGAAGAAACGGCAAATAAATTTAGTTTAGTCATAGAGAGATTTAAAATAATTTTTTTTGACAGGCCATTTTGTTTTTAATTCATCCAAAACTAACATCGCTCCTTTTCTTCCGGAAAAAGCTACGTTTGGAATTCCCCCATTACCAATGTATCCAAGACTACACCAATGACCAACGCGATATATACCTCGTATCGATGTCCTTTGCGGAAGGAACGAAAAATTTACTTGATCTGTAGTGGCCAATAAACCAACATATGAACCTTTCTTGTTTAAAGTATAACGATAAAAAGTCTGTGGTGTTGCATAAAGCTCTACATCAACAATATTTTCAATATTCCCAATAATAGGCTGAAGATCGTTAATCATTCTTTTAGCTAAACGAGTTTTATTCAAATCCCAAAAAACTTTAGTTTTATACGGGGCAATCATTCCTAGCACGATAGAAATTTTATCTTTATTTTCGGGTAAAAGCTTATCATGAAAGGAACAAAAAGAGCATAGTATACAATTTATTTTATTCGGTATTTTTCCATAATTGATTTGATTATACATTTCATTTATCTTATAAGAATTAAGGTACCAAATATTTGATTTTTCTTTAAACGTATTTACTATGTTAGTTCTCAATCCAAGATAAATTAAAAACATAGAAGCAGAAAATTCCATTTTTTTTATTTTATCGCGCTCCGGACATTCAATATCTATTAATTCATTGAAAGTTTCGTATGCATCAGCATCTGAAACAACTATTTTGGCTGATATCTTCTTACCACAATCAAGAATGACACTCTTCATATCCTTATTAGCAGTAATTTTTATTATTTTTTTTTGGAAAATACACTCCCCCTGTAATGAAATAAACTTTTCTAATAGCCTATTGGGAAAAGATTGCATGCCTCCTTTTGGATAATAACCACTATCCAAAATATATTGTCGATAAAAAATAATTGCTGCCATAGCATGCGCAGTTTCAGCAAATAACCCTATATTTCCCAATAAAAGGCTCAAAATGCCTTTTAATCTATAATCTGAGAAGAATAAATCTAAAAAATTACTAAATGACAAATTTAAGGTTTTCCGGTATATGTTTATGAAATTGCTTTCCAAAATGAAACTAAAGAAGCTTTCTATTTTTTTACTTTCTAGCGGAAACTCCTTTTTAAAAGAATCTATTGTCTCTCGGACCTTCGATCTTATATAACATATTTTATCTGGCGTTATTATCTTATCGGAAGGATCGATTCGTATAGTTTCCAAATCTAAATCAAGCTCATTAAAAACTGCACGCAGAGTTCCTTTTTTTCCAAGTGAACCTAAATAATGAACCCCGACATCAAACTTATATCCTTTATGATAAAATGAAGAACAATAACCTCCGGGTTTATTATGCTGTTCAACAATTAAAACTCGTATTCCTGCTTTAGCTAAATAACAACCGCATATCAAACCTCCTATGCCAGCTCCAATAATCGCAACATCGTACTTTTCTTTCATATGATAAATTTAGTAGTTTCAGCAATTGGTTTTCTCACCATTTCTTTTCCCTGTTCAGCTGAATAACCAAAAGCTAATATGGCTACTAAATCTCCTTTTTCATTAAAAAAATTAGCTACCTGCTTCTTTAATAACAATGGCATGGTCATCCATACCATTCCCACTCCTAAGGAAGTAGCAATTAAATGCATATTCTCAATAGCTGCTGAGATACTTTCTATTTCGGAGATATAAGCGACATCTCTGTAAACTTTACCAAATTTTTTAATTTTTTTTGAAAACGAACAATCATTAATAACTAAAATTACCACGGGAGAACTTTTTATAACATCTACACAATTTTTTAGTAAAATTTTTATGCTCGTAAGAAATTTCGCAGAATAAATTAGCCTCTCTAAACATTTTGTGAAATTATATTTTTTATTCTTTTTCATAATAACTATAAACCGCCACGGTTGAGAATTATGCGCTGATGGCGCCATTATACCACCCTCTATTATCTTGGTTATTATTGTCTTGGGGACCATGTTTTTTTTATATCTACGTATAGTCCGTCTTTTTTTAATCACATCGTAAATATTCATATTAATTAACTTTGCCTCATTTTTCCGACAAGATTAGCCTTAGAATAATAATTAAAACACCTATTAATATTTATCGTATCCATTTTTACATAATTAAAGTTATAATCATCAAGAATTGATTGAGTTTTTTCTGACAAAAAATTTCTCGTTTGATTAAAATATGGCACGAATGGATCGATAAGTGCTCTCTGAACAGGTGTTAATGCTAAAAAATCAAACTTCGTTAATGGAATACATCTTGGAAGCTCAAATTTAAAATATTTCGAAGCTAATTCCAGAAACGCACCTATAAGAATATGCTCTCTTGAAACAATATGATAATTTTCCTGTTGCTCCCTATCCCCTAGACAACTTATTGCTTTCGCAACAGTATCAATGTTAATTAAGTTTTGCAAAGAAGCAACATCCGCTGGAAAGCTTTTTAAAATATTTAATTTTAAAAAATGAAGGACTCCAAACATTAATTTAAAATTTGGCGTTTTACCTATTACTGAATCGCCCAAAATCATGCTGGGCCGAAAAATCGAGATATTTAAATCTTTTATATAGTCATTAACTAAAATCTCTGCCTCAAACTTGCTTTTCTCATAATTATTATTAAATTTTTGTCCTACGTCCAACATATCTTCAGAAAAGGAAATACCATCCGATGTACCAGCCACATATGTTGTACTTATATAATTTATTTTTTTTAAAAATTTACATTTTATAGCAAAGTCCAAGACATTCCTGGTACCTTCAACATTTATCTTCCTACTTAATTCTATCGGAGCCCTAACCTCAGTCAACGCACCGCAATGAAATATTATTTCAATTTCATTAATAAGATCTAACTCAACTTTTTTGGAAAATCTAAAATTAGCAAAAGTTAAATCTCCCTCTACTACATGTAGATTTTTTAAAATAGAACTATTTATATCTTCATCCCAAAACTTTAATATATCTAATATTCTTTCTGTAGCATTCATATTTTTACTATTTCTCGCAAGGGCATAGATTTTATGTCCTTCCTTTAGTAAAATTTTAAGTAGGTATGAACCCACCAACCCTGTTGCGCCAGTCAAAAAAACAACTTTTCTAGTTTTCATTATTTGTAGCTAGTTGGAAAGGCTAATACCAAACACGCATTATTGCCACCAAAAGCAGAGGAATTGTTTACCGCTACTCTTATATTTATTTTCCTAGCTTCGTTTGGTACACAATCAATAGCACACTCTTTATCAAGCGTATCATAATTTATAGTTGGCGGAGCAATCTTATCTCTAATGG
>Ga0065182_1001394_pt1 | contig 10144 bp, 9 predicted proteins | sample CryGey02umfilter_2_FD_59208 | JGI IMG/M metagenome (GOLD analysis project Ga0065182, IMG submission 59208) | Groundwater microbial communities from aquifer in Utah, USA - Crystal Geyser 4/10/14 0.2 um filter (version 2) (version 2) | ecosystem: Environmental > Aquatic > Deep subsurface >...
TCCCAGAATCTCTAGGGAGATTCTACTTAATTTTATTACTATTAGGCAACAGGTCTAATGCTTGTATATCTTACATGTTATGTGTTATATGTAAGTACACTAACAATATTATGGCCATTATTAAAATCTACCCTCTCCCCTTTCTGAGAAAAATACTGATCCTCTACTTCAAATCCAGTCCGATGAAAAAGTGCTTCCAATTCTTTTATTTTAAATCCATAATAATACCGTTCACCCAATACTTCCCCCTCTGAACTAAGCCAAGGTATAATAAATTCTGCGTCATTTTGCTTAAATTTACCTTTTTTTACAATTTTACCAACGCTATCAGAAAACAAATTCCAATTGGTCAAGAGGACATATCCTCCGGGCTTCAAAACACGGTGCATTTCTGATAGAGCATTTAGACGAGTCCCTTCATCGGGGAGATGATGCAAAGTGGCAATACAAAATATGATATCAAAGCTGTTATCTGGAAAAGGAAGTTTGGTCATCTCAGCCAAGACATACTTAGTATTGGGAAAATCTTTTTTGGCCATTTCTATCTGACCTTCACTCTGGTCTAGGCCGATATAGTCTATATCTTGAAATTTATCTAAAAGATGGTATAATCGCCCTGTTCCGCATCCAATATCTAAGACACTATACCCATCTTTTAGATATTTCTGAAAAAGCAACATATCGTCCCAGATATTCTGTCTAGTCGACGCAAAAAGAGGGGCGATCTTATTGTAGACATCTTTGTTCTGTTTGATAATTTCTTTAGAGTCCATAATAGCATCATGTTTGACGAAATAATACAAAAAATTATCCAAGCTAAGCCTTCCACCAAGGCTGAATTTGATGATATCAGGAGAAAAGTTTGTGGTGAGATGAAGACAAACCAGCCTTCCAATCGCAACCTACTGCAAGCTTATCAAAATCTAGTAAAAAATGGAAGTATCAAAATTAACAAACAAATTGAACATTTCCTTCGAAAAGCAGACATCCGCACCCTTTCTGGGGTGGCTATCATCACATCTCTTGTCAAGCCATACAGCTGTCCAGGGAACTGTGTCTACTGCCCTACTGAAAAACGCATGCCAAAAAGTTACCTTGCTACTGAGCCTGCCGCAGCTAGAGCTCTGGCTCTAAAATTTAGTCCCTATGAGCAGATGGAGAGACGAATTGAAATGCTAGAAAAAAATGGACACCCTACTGACAAAATTGAATATATTATCAAAGGTGGTACTTGGAATGCTTACCAACTCAAATATCAATATTGGTTTATTTTGGAATCGTTCAAAGCTTGCAACAATCTCACCAGACGTAAAAAAAAGAAAACAATCCAACAATTTAACAATTTGACAATTGATACTTTGCAAAAGGAATTAAATATTGAACAAAATTATAATGACCTAAAAGCAAAACATAAAATAATAGGACTGACTCTAGAAACTCGACCAGACGCTATCTCACCAAAAACAATCTATCACATGCGCAAGCAAGGTTGCACCAGAATTGAACTAGGACTTCAGGCTCCTGATGATAAAATTTTAAAACTTGTCAATCGCGGTCATACTGTAGAACAATTCAAAGATGCTATTCTGCTCCTCCGCCATGTTGGATTCAAAGTAGACTTGCATTTTATGCCAGATCTACCAGGCAGCACAGCTAAGCATGATGTCGAAATGTACAAGCAATTATTTTCTGATCCGGGTTTCAAACCTGACATGGTAAAAATTTACCCATGCGCTGTCATCAAATCAGCAGAGTTAAATAATTGGTATCAATCTGGAAAATACAAACCATACAATAAAAAAGAACTTTTTGAAGCACTGATTGAAATAAAAAAATCTACACCACGTTATTGTCGAATCTCACGGCTTATTCGCGATATTCCTAGTGACGAAATTGAGGCAGGAAATATTGTGACAAACTTGCGCGAGTATCTAGATAAAGAAATGACAAAACAAGGTGCTGTGTGCCAATGTTTGCGTTGCCGGGAAATAGGACATTCCGCCTTATCGCACAAACACTTAATCACTTTATCACCAAAACTATTCGTGGACGAATATGAAACAATTGGGGGAACAGAATATTTTCTTAGTTTTGAAGATAAAAAACGCCAAGTTGTTTTTGCTTTCTTAAGACTAAGGTTGCCAAAAAAACAATCTGCCCCCCTCTTAGGGAGAGCCGGAGAGAGCTTCCTGTCAGACCGCCAGCCCCAACCCAACCATTCCCTTACAAATGGGAAGGAGCTAAATAACTTAGAAAACTTATTAAACTTAGGTAACTTAAAAAACTTGAGTTTTATTCGTGAGCTCCACACCTACGGCCAACTTCTCAAACTCGGTACTGAAAATAAAAAAGATTCACAACACAAAGGTATGGGAAAAAAACTTGTGTTAGAAGCAGAAAAAATTACAAAAAAACACGACTTCAAAAAAATAGCCGTGATTTCTGGAGTTGGGGTAAGGGGATATTATAGGAAGCTTGGGTATCGGAAGAGTGGTACGTATATGGTAAAAAGTTTAATCCACTCTCTTTGATTTTAGGTTTGCCAAAGCTATTTTTTGGTTATTGTCTATTATCAAAATCAACTGCTCCACAACTTCTGGAATAAGTGTGCTTCTATAATGCAATAATGTTCTGTTGAGAGTAGCTGGCTTTTTTAGTTGACACAAACGTTCTGTTGAAACTGTTTTTCCTGATTCTCTCATTTCTATATCTATCAATATACTAAATTTTCTACAATATCTCCACACAGACCTAATTGATGATTGAACACCACGGGCTTGTAGAGCGTCACAACAGGCTTGTACAAAATCACTTGCCGTTAACCATTGTTCTACATCTTCTGGCGTAACTTCAAGTTTTTCTACCACAGGCAAATTCTCTCTAAGCCGTGAAGTTAATTCTGGGCTACAACAAAATATTGGTGCTGTTGCAGGAGGAGCAATATATTTTTTGTACCATACGTTTAAGTCACCCACGCCTTTCAATTTTATGTTTATTTCTTTTTTCAACATAGCTCCACTTATATGCAGTTTGCGTGCCAATACATACATTGGAATCCACCCACTTGGCATGGTGTTCTTTTTTTCTTCAACGATTACATTTTCAACATACGAAACCAAATCTGGAGATAAATAAAAATATGGGATAACATTTCTATTTTTAGATCCAGTGTGAGAAAGAAATTTAACCAAAACTTTCTGCCCCGTATAATTTGATCTCCCAAACCGATCTTCTGGTTCATCCTCTATTTTTTCAAAAGATGCTACTAATTTTTCAATTTTGCCATGATGAATCTTTGATCTTTCAGCTAATTCTGCAATGGTCAACCAACCTGCATGTGGAGGAGGACGAAAACGCCGTGATTCGTTCACTATTTTTTCGAGTGTATTTTGATCAAAAGTCCCATCTTGATAATAAAAAGATTGTAAAAACAAAAAACCATATCTGTATGCACCATGCATCTGTTTTAAAAAACGTTGTACAGCTCTTTCTGACAAACCACGACCTTCTACATCTTCAAATTTTTCGATCATCTCATCATACAATTTTTTATCGTCCGCTCTATTATGTGCCACACGATCTTTTAATAGTCCCAAACATTCTATTGTTTTTACGGGAACACATTCTACTTTTTGTCTGTCATTATCAAAATCAAAAAATAATCCGCGTGGATAACGCCCGAGTGCCATAATAGCATCCTCTATATTGGCAGTGTCTCGTGTTACAGGTATAACAGTTAGAACAGTAAGATCACGTATTCGTTCTGGTGTAGTATCAAAAAAAGTAGCAGTCTCTTCTACTGTTTTGCTTTCTTTAGGGCGGCTCTGCAATTCGCCACGTCTGTCCAAAGCCTCATTATCTTCCCCCGTTTTCATTTCTAAGCTTGCTGATAATATTTTTTGATCTCGTATAAATTCTCCCATATCATTTAATTAAAAGATAATAATACCACACCAACTCCCATCAGTAAAATCGCTAAAATCTTCAACAAAATATTCTTTTTATCAATCTCTTCTTTAACAATGTGTGGCAAAAAGAAGGACAAAAGAGTAGCTATAATGAATACAAAAATAACCTGACTCCCTTCAAACGCAAATACAAGTGATGGAATAGCAAGGGACAAAGCAATCTGATGAAAAAAAATACCCGCATGGTCAAGCAATGTTATACCTGCGACTACCCCGCCAAGATTACCTTTTAATCCATATGATTGTTCAAAAAAATCTGTACGAAACTGTTTTGAAATAAACAAAGTACCTGCACACACAAACATGATGAGATGAACCCACACAAATGCATGTAAAAAAGATATGTAAAACATAGCACGATCAAGCATAACTGCATAGAGCGCATAAGAAAATGTTGCAATGACCATGAGCCCAAATGCTCGTGAAAATGAAAATATTTTTTTGCGAATATGGACAGACGCTACAAATGCGGCAAAAACCAATACAACAAAAGCAAGCAATTGTTGAGAAGACAACATATCACCAAATATAATCCATCCAAGTCCAAAACTAAAAAGTGGTATCAAATTCCACCATACATTGATACGTGTTGGCTCTTCAAGTTGCATGGCTCTGATATAGGGCAATCCACCAAAAAAATAAGCGACTCCTGCAATACACAAGTATACAAGTGTTTGTGTGTCAGGTATAAAAAAATCAATATATGGAATAAATACCACAGATATAATGCCAGACATTGTCATCCATACCAAATATACATAAGGATTTTTTACCCTATGGCCAACAATATATTTATCCCCGATATTGGTGAGTGCCCAAAAAAAATGAGCCACAATAGCATAAAAAATCCAATTCATAAATATTTTTTATGTTACATGCTAATTGTTCCGTGAGTAAACACAGCCACAATAATCCTGCCGATAAATTCCTCGCTCTTCCACCATCTTCTTCCCCTTCTCCTGTCGGCCACCTTTTTTCCAATCTTCTGCTAGAAATTTAATTCCATACTTTTCTCCCAGTCTCTCACAAATCCCTCCAATTATTTCTATTTTTTTATTCCGCCCACTAGTGAGTGTGGTAGAAAAAATATCAAAATTATTTTCTTTAGAATACTCGACAGATTTATGGAGACGGAGATAAAAACATTTTGGACAACGTAGTCCACCTTCAGGTTCATCTTCAAAACCTTTGATAGCCTCAGACCACTCCTCCTGTCCATAGTCAATCAATTCCCCCCTTGAGGGGGACGAGGAGGATATTTTCTCCATATCTATTATCTTCACATCCCACTCTTTACAGACACGAATAACTTCTTTTTTACGTTTCAAATATTCTTCAACTGGATGAATGTTGGGATTAAAGAAAAAGACGGTCAAATCATACTGACTTTTCAATTCATCAATAATTACAATACTGCATGGGGCACAGCAGGTGTGGAGAAGTAATTTTTTCATTGCCATCACATTGATACTTTTTTAAAATAATCTTTCCCCCTCAACTCCTCTGGCAAATAATCTTGCTCAACCTCTCCCTCAAAATCTGGATTATATTTATAATCCTTGCCATATCCAATATTTTTCATAAAATCAGTCGAAGCATTGCGTAAATGAAGTGGTACACCAAAATAAGATGTGTTTTGGGCATCCTTGGCCGCCTCGCCATAGGCTCGGTAAAGCAAATTTGATTTGGTTGACTTAGCACAATATATCACAGCCTGAGCAAGATGTACAGAACATTCTGGATACCCAATCTTGTGGCATGCGTCAAATGCAGTATTGGCCTGGACCATTGCCTCGCTATTTGCCATACCGATATCTTCACTCGCAAAACGCAAAATTCTACGCGCAATATAGAGCGGGTCAGCACCACCTTCGAGCATTCGTGCGAGCCAATACAAAGATGCATTAGCGTCACTTCCACGCATTGATTTATGTAATGCTGAAATAAGATTATAAAATTCTTCACCTTTTTTATCAAATACTAAATGTGTTCTTTGTAATGCTTCCCTAATATCTTCGATGCCAATTACAATAATAGACTTTTCGGCTTTATAGACTTTAGACTTAAAAGCTAATTCCAAACCATTCAAAGCCACCCTCCCGTCTCCTCCACTAAGTTCGGCCAACATTTCAACAGTCTCAGCCTCAATCTTAATCTCGTGTTTACCAAGCCCTCTCTCCTTATCTTCCAATGCTTGTTTAATCAAGAGAACTATATCATCATCACTAAGACTTTTCAAAATAAAAACACGAGACCTAGAAAGTAATGGCCGAATAATTTCAAAAGATGGATTTTCTGTTGTGGCTCCAATAAGCGTAATTACACCTCTTTCGACATAAGGCAGAAGAGCATCTTGTTGAGCTTTATTCCAACGGTGAATTTCATCAATGAAGAGGATTGTTCTCTTATTTTCGGTTTTTAATAAATCTTGAGCATTTTTAACAACACTCATCAAATCTTTTTTGCCACTTTCCACTCCTGACAAAGAAACAAACTCTGAACTTGTTTGTTTGGCAATAATATTGGCTAGACTAGTCTTTCCCACTCCTGGCGGACCCCAAAAAACAATCGAGGAAAGTTGGTCACTCTCTACCATCTTTCTAAGTAACTTGCCCTTTCCCACTATTTCTTCTTGACCAACAAATTCATCAAAATTACGTGGCCGTATACGGTCTGAAAGAGGTGTGTATTGTGACGGTTGGATTTTCTTTTTCATATCATGTACAATATCATAAATATTAAAAATCATAAATCCCCTTCAAGCATTTTAGGATTTTTGACATCTTAAGCCTCTTAATAATATGAATCTACCTCCCAACACCATTATTGCCGCTGGTCCAGTCATCATCGAAGACAATAAAGTATTATTAAACAGAGAAATAAAAAAAGATGGCAAAGAAAGCCCTTATTTTATGTTTCCTGGTGGGACTGTAGAAGATTTTTCTATTCCGCTAGAAGACGCAGCTAGACGAGAAACCAAAGAAGAGATTGGTATTGAAATTGAAATAATTAAACCACTTCGTACACTACTAATTAACAGACCTGAAACAGACAGCCTGGTAATCTTAATTCATTATCTAGCCAAAAGAATCGGAGAGATAAACCCTGGGCCAGAAACTGTGGAATGGGGTTGGTATAATATTAATAATTTACCAGAAAATTGTGCTGAAAACGTGAGAATTATAATTGGAGAATACATACAAAAACTAGACAACTAAACACTAAAAAAAAATATGAAATTACAACAACAAGACCCCCAAATCTATGATCTGATCAAAAAAGAAATAACACGACAAAAAGAAGGATTAGAAATGATCCCATCAGAAAATCACACTTCTGAGGCCGTATTAGAAGCTCTTGGCTCTAGACTGACTGACAAATATTCGGAAGGGTATCCCGGAATGAGATATTATGGCGGATGTGAAAACGTCGATGTGGTAGAAAATTTGGCTCGTGATCGTGCTAAAGAACTGTTTGGAGCATCATGGGCTAATGTCCAAGCTCACTCAGGATGTCCTGCCAACCAAGCTGTCTACTTTGCTCTTTGTGATCCAGGAGACACTGTCATGGGTCTAAAACTTTTTCATGGTGGGCACATGACACATGGACTAAAATTAAATTTTTCTGGAACAATCTACCACAGCGTTCAATATGGTTGTCGAGAAGATGGCTTCATTGATCTTGACGAAATGAGAAGTCTAGCCCATGAACATAAACCAAAATTAATTGTCACAGGAGGTAGTGCCTATCCACAAATTTATGAATGGGCCAAATACAAAGAAATTGCCGACGAAGTTGGAGCCTATCTTCTAGCTGACATGAGCCATGTGGCAGGATTGGTAGCTGGAGGAATGCATCCCAATCCTGTAGGTATCGCTGATGTGGTGACCACGACCACTCACAAAACTCTTCGTGGACCTCGTGGGGCAATAATTATGGCCAATGGCAATCCATCAACGCCACTGACAAAAGTAGAAAGATCTAAAGAAAATATACCAACACTTGTCGATCGAGCGATCATTCCTGGACTTCAAGGTGGTCCACACAATCACCAAACTGCGGCCATTGCTGTTGCATTGAAAGAAGCTAGACAACCAGCATTCAAAAATTATGCCAAACAAATCGTAGTGAATGCCAAAACACTGGCTGAAGAATTATTGTCAAAAGGATACCAACTGGTGACTGGTGGCACAGAAACTCATTTATTGTTGATCAATCTAGGAAATAAAGACATTACTGGCAAACAAGGCGAAAAGGCTCTTGGCTTAGCTGGGATTACAGTTAATAAAAATACTATTCCTCATGACCCAAGAAAACCATTTGACCCAAGTGGCATTAGACTAGGTACACCAGCCTTGACAACCAGAGGAATGAAAGAAGCGGAAATGAGAGTGGTGGCCAACATGATTGATCGTGCGTTGACAAACCATGGTGATGAAAATGCTCTGACCAGAATTCATGACGAAGTGAAAGAAATGACAAAAAATTTCCCATTATCTCCTAAGTTAGCCTAAAGTAATTTATGTCTCCTGCAAAAAATATCTTCTCGTTTTTGGTGTCCTGTGTGTAACTATAATTATCGCTTACTTAAACCGCTCTTACGCTCACATCTACACCAGCATCTCAGATGCTAGCGTAGCAAACACTTATAAACATATGCCTCAAAACGTGATGATTGTTGGAGATGATAATAACAACACGTTGCGCTACACTGCACTTGGCGACAGTCTTACTGCTGGAGTTGGTACTACCAAAATGGAAGATACTTATCCATATATTTTGGCAACCAAAATATCGGCAGAACACAAATCAGTTGTTCTCAATAATTTTGGAATACCTGGGGCAAAGGTTAAAGATGTTTTGGACACACAGATAGATCAAGCATTGAAAACAAACCCAAACCTCATTACACTCCTGATTGGCACAAATGATATGCACAATCGCACATCACAAATTGATTTTACATCTGATGTAGAAAAAATAATTACCAAACTCCAAGATGGCACAAAAGCAAAGATAGTTGTAATTAACATACCATATTTAGAACAAAGTAAATTATTTATTTCTCTCTACAAATATTATTTTGCCAAACGTGCCAAAGAATACAATAAAAAAATACAACAAATTGCCCAAAAATATAACCTCGTCTACGTTGATCTATATACACATACTGTGCAGACAAAACAAATTTACTCGCCAGATTTATTTCACCCTTCCAAAGAAAGTTATCTTGACTGGTCCAATTTTATCTATGAACATACTCGTTGAAAATCCCATCCTACAAACACAAATTTTTGCAATTATATTTTTCATCACCATCATCTTTTCTATTCGAAAAAAGAAAGACAAAAGTTTCTTTTCTATAGCCACTACCACTGAAATGAAGGGATTTGCAATGCTGGCGATTGTCCTATCACACATCGGATATTTTCTATCTATTGACACACGATTCATGTTTCCTCTCTCTATTTTGGCTGGTGTTGGGGTGGATTTATTTTTGTTTCTTTCTGGCTATGGCCTAACTGTTTCAGCATTGAAAAAAGAATTAAAGCCAATCAAATTTTATCTAAAGAGGACCAGCAAAATTTTTGTTCCACTCTGGATAATTTTGCCAATATTTGTACTGATGGATTTTTTCATATTACACAAATCATATCCAACAGTAGATATAATCCAAATTTTCTTTGGTTTTGTCCGAGAAGCTGACTTGTTAAATAATATAAATTCTCCCATCTGGTTTATCACTTTAATTCTATTCTACTATTTGATATTTCCATGGTTCTTCAAAAAAGAATATCCCCTACTTTCGGCACTGCTCATGTTTTTGATTGGATATTTCTTTGTGACATTTGGATTTGAAATTATTTGGCGTGTCAATCACTTGCACAAACTACATATTATGGCTTTCCCCCTTGGTATAGCTTTCGCAGGATTGTATCACTCACCAAATCTAATAAAAAAATGGCCAGAAAAAATAATGGCCAAACTCTCTACAAAACCCTGGATTCTAAATACAGTAAAAATACTTCTTACTATCCTTGCACTAGTGGTATTTCTATATTTTTCTGTCCATTCTGGCATGGACACAAGTCCTTGGATTCAACAAAATATAAGCAACCTCACCATGTTTGCTCTTGTAGTATTATTCCTGGTCAAACCATTTGATATAAAATTGT
>Ga0065182_1001399_pt1 | contig 10136 bp, 9 predicted proteins | sample CryGey02umfilter_2_FD_59208 | JGI IMG/M metagenome (GOLD analysis project Ga0065182, IMG submission 59208) | Groundwater microbial communities from aquifer in Utah, USA - Crystal Geyser 4/10/14 0.2 um filter (version 2) (version 2) | ecosystem: Environmental > Aquatic > Deep subsurface >...
ATGAGGATCCATCGAATCGGATCATATAGAAACATCTTCTGGATCTTCCTACTTTTACTATGTCTCCGTATTCCAGTGGGACTGTGACTTGTCCGTCTATTGTTAGTCCTAGATTATGTGATTCTTTGCGCTGCGTTGCTACGGTGAAAGTTACGTTTTTGTCATTTGGTATTACGATTGGGCGCAATGATAGTGGTGCGGGGCATATTGGCGTGATTATTAGCGCATTTAAGGCTGGATGGACAATGGGGCCGCCGGCTGAAAGGGAGTGCGCGGTTGAACCTGTTGGCGTGGAAATTATCATGCCGTCCGCTTTAAAATTTACTACGTGTGATCCGGCTACATCTATTTGTAATTCTATTAGTCTGGCAAATAGTCCTTGGTTTATTACCGCGTCGTTCATGGCTACGAATGTGTCGCGTTTGCGTTTGTTGCGGTAGTGCGTAACTCTTAGAAGTGAACGTTTGTCTATTAAGTATTTTCCTGTAAAAACTTTTTCCAGATTTTTCTCCAGATTTTCCGGGTGGGATTCGGATAGGAATCCTAGGTTGCCGTAATTTATGGCTAGTATAAGCACTTTCCTGCGACCTATTTGTCCGGCTGTTTTTAGTATTGTGCCGTCTCCGCCAAGTACCAATACGAGGTCGCATTTGTCTAATAGCTCGCTTCGGGAATATATTTTTTCACTTTTTACTGTGGCGCCAATGTGTTTATCGAAAAAGATTTCCACTTTATGTTTTTGTAGAATTTTTATTATTTTATCTATATTTTTCACCTTGGTTCCGATTTCTTTTTTGGCCAGAATGCCAACCTTTTTAATCTTTTTTTTGGGCGGTTTTATTATGGTCATGACTTAAATGTTTGAAAAACTTCCAAAGCTATTTGCGCACTTTTTTCCCAACTGAATTTCTCTACCTGCTTGTATCCTCTTTCTATCATTGTGTTTCTAACGTGGTCGTTGTCTATTAAATCTGCAATCGCCTCTGCCATTTTATATGAATTTTTTGGATCTATTAATAGTCCCGCATCGCCTACTACTTCCGGGAGTGAAGCTGTATTAGAGCTTACTACAGGGCAACCGCTGGCCATGGCTTCCAGTGGGGGGATACCGAATCCTTCATAAAGGGATGGGAAAATAAAAGCTTTGGCCAGGCCGTAATATTTTCGGAGCTCATCTTCTTTTACGTAGCCGGGGAAAATTACCTCTTTTTCCATTTTAAATTCTTTTATGGACTCCTCTATTTCCTTGAATTTCCAGCCCTTTTTTCCAATTATTACAAGCTTGAAATCCGGATGACGTTTTTGGATAGATACAAAGCTTTTTATTAGTGCTGCAAAGTTTTTGCGCGGCTCCAAAGTTCCAACTGCCAGGATGAAATTGTCCGGCAGTTTCATTTTTTCTTTAAAAGATTTTAATTCCTCATTACTAACCGGTAGTGCGTAAAAATCCGATGGGGCACATGGGGTTATGTGGATATCTTGCTCGGGATAATAGAATTTCTTCAAAAGATCTTTACGGGTATTTTCAGATACGACGAAAACTTTTTTTGCTTTTTTCAGTGCTTTTTTCAAAGTTAATCTTTCAACAATGGTTGCTTTTGCCTTATGGGTTGCGGGGAATAGAAAGGCCACCATGTCGTGCACGGTTATTATTACTTTTAGTGATTTTGGCGCGAAAGCAGGAATAATGTAGCTGGTTGGAGCAAAAAAAAGATCCACATTTTCCGTTTGTAGATCTTTTAATACTTTGTAATGCCATTTCACCGATTCGTCTTCTATGCATTTCAATTGAACGTTTTTGGCTTCAGGGAAGGGGTTTTTCTTATTATTAGTATAGAGTAAATATTGATTGAAATCATCCAGCTTTAGTAGATGATCCACCATGTTGTAGGTGTACCAGCCTTTTCCGGTCTTTTCCGCCCGGGCATCCCTAATGTCTACGGCTATTTTCATTTGTCCTTTTTACGGAGCCAGCCCACTATAATGAAAATTTTTGTATTTGTGTAGTGCTTCATGTGGAATGCTTTACAAAGAGGCGTTTTATCCTTTATATTGGGCTTGTATTTCATATGGAAACTTAGATTATGCCTACAAAAAATATTTCACAAATTTTCACGGAGTTGCCTTTTGAGAAGAAATTGTTGGGCGTTGGTTCCGCTTTGCTTATTTTAAGCCTTTTTTTGCCGTGGTATCAGGATCTGGATTCTTTTAAAACAGGTGATATGTTTCTGGGTATTACTGGGCCGCTTTATCTTGCCGGTTATAGCATGCTTATTTTGGCTGCTATTAATATAGCTATGCTTATTGCGGAGATTAATGGTAAAAAAATTCCGTATATTACCGTTAAACCTTCAGCTTTCTTTTTTGCTATGGGGCTTTTTACTTTTTTTATGCTTTTAGTTGTTAATTCGGTTTATTTTCATTCTAAGTTCGGGCTAAACATTGCATTGAAACAATCACAGTTCGGGATGTTTTTTGCCTTTATTGCTGCATCTTTTATTACTATAGGTGGATATTTGTCTACTCGGGATAAAGCTTCTTTGCTTAGGGAATTTGAAGATGAGACGCGTGATCCTTTTGTGCAAATTCCAAAACAGGAAAAACTAAGAGAAAGCATTAGAACCAATGTTCCATCTGAGCCTATGTCCGATCCTGCCGAGACTTTGCAAGATGCTCGGAATGATGTATCCGAAATTGTAAAAAAAACTTCACAACCTTATAGATTAGATCTCTAATGGCAAGATCCGCATACGTTTCAAATGAGTTAAAATGTCATGTAGTTTATTACTGCAAGGACTGTGAAAAAATTGTGGAAGGGAAACCTTTCGGACGTAAGTTTGTTTATAGATGCGCGGTTTGCGGGACCAAGAATGTGGCTTTTGGTACAGAAAAAACGATCCGCGCTTTTTACAGGGTGAAGGAAGAAGATGAGAAGGCTGCGAATGCTGCGAAGGTGGAAAATCCGAAATCCGGATGACGAATGTTGAGTTCGGAGTTTGAATTATGAAATTATTTTTTTTAGTGGGGCTATGGAGAGGGCCATTTTTTTGGTCCCGTATCTTGGGTTGTTGAAAGCGATTTCGGCAACTGCTCCGGTTACACTTAGGACTGTGCCTTGACCGAATGTTGTGTGCTCTACTTTGTCGCCTTGGTTTAATTGTACGGCTTCTTCGTCGTACTCTTCGTATGGGATTTTTGTGTAGCCTAGTTCTTGCGTAGTTATTTCACGTTGGCTGCGGATTGCTTCTTGCTCGGCGTCCACGATTTCCGCCGGGAGTTCGGCCAGGAATTGTGATTGGGCATTTGATTGTGTTTCGCCGTATAGCATTCGGCTTTTGGCGCGGAGCATGTATAGGCGGTCTTTGGCTCTTGTCATGGCGACGTAGAGAAGGCGCCGTTCTTCTTCGAGTTCGTCGCGCTCCAGGAGGCTGCGGGCATGGGGTAGGATGCCTTCTTCCATCCCTGCTATGAAAACTATTGGGAATTCCAGCCCTTTGGCGGAGTGGATTGTCATTAGTGTTATGGCGTTGTCTTGGCTGTCCAGTGAGTCCACGTCCGCGATTAGAGCTATTTCTTCAAGGAAGATGCTTAGTGAAAGTCCTGCATCCAGGTTGTCGTATTTGGTGGCCACGGATATTAGTTCGTAAATGTTTTCCAGGCGACTTTCGCCTTCAATTGTGCCGTCGTCTATGTATTTTTTGTAGCCGCTAAGGTCGAGCACGTGTTTTATTAGGCCGGACGCGCTGAATTGTCTGTTTATATTTTGCAGTTCTTTTATTAGGTTTATAAATTGGCTTATTGCCTCCGTTTTTGACGAGTTCATGCCTGGAATGGACGAAGCTTCATGCATGGCTTCAAAGAAGCTTAGGTTTTTCTGCAGGGCGTAGTCCTGAATTATTTCCAGTGTGCGTGCGCCGATTTTTCTGGTGGGAGTGTTTATTATTCTAAATAGACTGACGCTGTCTGCCGGGTTTTGGATTACGCGGAGATAGGCGACCATGTCTTTTACCTCTTTGCGTTGGTAGAATTTTATGCCGCCGACTATTTTGTATGGCATGCCGTAGCGTAAAAATGCTTCCTCAAATAGGCGGGACTGGGCGTTGGTTCGGTATAAAATAACGAAGTCTTTGTAGGACTTTGTTTCGTGCGTTTCTATTTGATCGCGGACTTCTTTGGCTACGAATTCGGCTTCGGTGCGTTCGTTTTCCAGGGCGCGCACCATTATTTTGTCGCCGCCGTCTCTGGAGGTCCAGAGTTTTTTGTCTTTTCTTTTGCCGTTTTTTTGGATGATTGCGTGCGCGCCGCGGAGAATTGTTTGGGTGGAGCGGTAATTTTGTTCAAGGAGGACTATTTTGGCGTCGTGATAATCTTTTTCGAAATCGAGGATGTTTTGGATGTTGGCTCCGCGGAAGCTGTATATGCTCTGGTCGGAGTCTCCTATTACGCAGAGGTTGCGGTATTTTTCCGCTAGCAGATTGGTTAAAATGTATTGGGCGTGGTTGGTGTCCTGGTACTCGTCTATTGAAATGTATTTAAATTTTTCTTGATATTGGTCTAGCACTTTTGGCTGCGTTTTGAATAGTTCCACCGTTTTCATAATTATGTCGTCAAAGTCGAGTGCGCTGTTTTTTTGAAGTTCGTTTTGGTAGCGAACGTAGGCTTCGTGAACTTTTTCGGTGAAATAGTTGTTGGCGTATGATCTGTACTCCGTGGGATTTATAAGTTGGTTTTTGGCGTTTGAAATGTGGGTTAGAATTGCTTTAGGGTTGAACTGTTTGTCACTTAGATTTAGGTCTTTCATTACATGCTTCATTAGGATTTGTTGATCTGCCGTATCGTAAATAGTGAAGGAGTTTTCGTAGTTTAATAGGTGGATGTTTTTGCGCAGAATGCGCACGCAGGTTGAGTGAAATGTTCCAATGTTTGGCAGATTTTTTTCTTCGCTGCTTCCAACAAGGCTTATTATTCGCTCTTTCATTTCGTTGGCGGCTTTGTTGGTGAAAGTTACCGCCAAAATATTCCATGGGCTTACTTTTTTTTCGCTCATTAAATAGGCAATACGATGGCTAAGAGCCTTGGTTTTGCCGGATCCGGCTCCCGCCACTACCAGGAGCGGGCCGTTTGTGCATAGGACGGCTTCGCGCTGTTTATCGTTTAATTGTTCCAGTATTGACAATTTGATTCTTATTTGTTATGGTGGGACTTCGTTAGAGCTTGCTAATTATACACAATCATGATTGAAAATATACAACATTTGGGCGTAGAGGCGGAAAAACCATTTGCTTTAACTATTGTAGAAAATGTTGGTGGGCAGGAAGATGTTCCCATGCACACTACCGCAGATGATGATGTTCAAAAACTAGCCGTGATAGCAGCAGCAAAAGCAATGGGCTCATTATCCGTCCAACCTTTTTCTATTGAATTAGTAGAAGGTTCAGAGGATGAAGGTTTAACTGATGAAACTCCAGAGGATGAAGGTCCAATTGATTATTGTGCAGATTATCTAGCACATTTTAAAAGTAAAGGACTTAATTTTGATGATGATGTAAGATTCTCTATTTCCGAGGTGAATGATGCTTTGATATATTTACAGGTTGAAGAAATTAATTTTGAGAATGTTTTTGAAATTTTGTTGTACCGTTTTTCTTTAGATTATGCTCATTATTTTGGTGATAAAGAGGTTGCAATACTTGTAAAATTATTATTGGATGGGCATAAAATTGATTCTATTTTGAAGCATATTAATCAACCTATAGATTCGGATTCTTTGCCCAATGGAAGCGATAGACTTACAGATATTGATTTTGCTTAAGGCATTACTTTTACGGTTGTGCCTATATCTGCGAAATTGTAGGTGAATTTGGCGTCCGTCGGGAGTAGTCGAATGCATCCGTGGCTACGTGGTGAACCAATGTGGTTTAAGGCTTCCGTCCAGAAGACTCCGCCATCGTTTGCGAGGCTTGGGAGTGCGTGTATTCCATATCCTCCTCTTCTGAATTGCATCCATTGCGGCATTATGTAATGTGGGTAGCCGCCGGCTACTCTTACATCTTGTTTTTGGAATATTTTTGTTTCTCCGTATGGTGTTGGTGTTCCTCTCTTGCCTGTACTGACGCGGAAGGTTTTGACTAAATAATCCCCTACCATAAGGCGCATGGTCTGCTCGGATATGTCAACCTCAATATAGCGTTCGCCCTCTAGGTTGAAATTGGATAAATTGATGCTTTTTTCTATGTATTGCAAGATGTCTTTATTCTCTAGTGGAATTGAACCATTTCCTACTTTGACATCGGACATTATGGTTGATTCTTCGAGCCATTTTATGCCTTCCACAACCGGCGTGTAGATTTCTCTGAAATAGCCATCTTCTTGCGGGGCTCTGCTCCAGAAAGAGAATTCCGCCAGCTGTCCGGGGTCGACTCTTTTACTTTTCATGTAGATGCGATTTGCCTTTTCCCATCCACTTTTCCAAAGTAGATTGGTTGTGAAAAAAGCGCTTTGTCTGTCTCGGTCTTTGTCTGTTCCCAGGCTTATTATGTTGTTTTTGCATCCGCTTTGGCCGGAGAACCAGGCGGCGTTGCCTGTGTTTCTTATGAATATGCCGGTTTCGAAAAGTTCTCCTTTGGCTACGACGCCTTTTTTGCGTGATGCTATGAATTGCGCTTTGTATTCAGGGTTTTCGGGGTTATTTAAAGTGCAATCTACAGGTTGTATAATTTCTTTTTCTACCTTATTTGCGTAGGTGATTAGTTTTTTGGCGCTTTCCAAAGTTTGTTCTTTTGTTATTTCCGGTGCTGCCGGTTTTTTTACATCTTTGGCGAAAACTCCCTGAAATATTAAAATTGCAGAGAATGCTGTTATTGTTATTAGTGCACCAAATATTTTTCGCATTTTGTTTTTATTTTTGTTTTGTCTGCCTTTATTTGGGTATTGTTAAATTATAACATACTACCAGTGTACGTCAATGAGGAATGGGTTAGATGAGCTTTTGAAGTTCTTTCCGGAAAGTTTCTATGTCTTTAAAATGGCGGTATACAGAGGCAAAACGAATATATGCCACGTCATCCAGTTGGTGGAGTTTTTCCATTACTCCTTCTCCTATTAGCTTTGCTGAGACCTCTTTTCCTTTGTGTGACCACTCTTCTTCCAGTTCGTTTAACATTTCGCTTATTTGTTCCTGCGTTACAGGGCGTTTTTCGCAGGCTTTCCAGATGCCGCTTTCCAGCTTTTGGCGGTTATAGGCCTGGCGGGATTCGTCTTTTTTTACTACCAGAAAGTTTGTTGTTTCTGCTCTTTCGAATGTGGTGAAGCGGAAATTGCAGGCTTCGCATTTGCGGCGGCGGCGGATTTCGCGCGATTCGTTGGTTTCGCGGGAATCCAGTACGCGCGTGTCTTTTTTCTTACATTTTGGACATATCATAGTTGAGCTTCTTTAAATTTTTCTTCGGCGTAGTGGTCGGTCATACCCGCAATATAATCCTTTATCACAATTTCGGGGCGGCCGCCACTTTTGAGGGCTGCTAAATATTGGTCTGTGAGCTTTTGGGGATTTTTAATGTAGAAATTAAATAGCTCTTTTATTATGCTCCGGCCTTTTTCTATTTGAGCCTGAACAATCGGATGGTAGTAAAAGTTTTCCCTAAGGAAATTGCGTAATTCTGTAAGATGAGGGGTTAGTTCATTACTGAATGATACGATTTTGCTCTTTTGTGTGCGGACTTTTTCTAATGAATCAATTCCAAGTGCATTTAAATTTGATTCTGTTTGAATTTGCAGATCTTCTATCATGTGACTAATCATTTTACTTATTGTGCGGCTTATAAAACGGCGATTGCCGTCTTGCCCCGGCGAAAAGGCTTGTTTTCCGTGAATTTCATATACCTGATTTTCGGCGTCGCTCCATAGTTTAAACTCTTTAAGTTGTTTTATGGTTATTATTCCGCTGCGCAATCCATCATCCAGATCGTGGTTTGTGTAGGCGATTTCGTCCGACAAATCGGCCACCTGCGATTCAAGGTGGGGTGATACTTCAAACTTGATATGGGTTTCGTAATTGTGCGGGTTGTGCTTTAAAAGGCCGTCCAGGACTTCCACGGTCGGGTTTAGGCCGTCGAATCCCGGGTATAGTTTTTCCAGCTTTTCTATTATGCGGCGGCTTTGTTCGTTGTGTTCAAAGTGAAGGTCGTACTTTTGCATGACTTCGTTAAGCGCATCCTGTCCACCGTGGCCGAAGGGCGGGTGCCCAAGGTCGTGCGCAAGGGCTATACATTCGCTTAAATCTTCGTTTAGTCCAAGCCTACGCGAGATGTCGCGCGCTATTTGGGCTACCTCTATGGAATGTGTCATGCGGTCTCTGTAGTGATCGCCAAAGTATGAGACGAATACCTGCGTTTTGGCTTGCAGCCTTCTGAATGCGCGGCAGTGGATTATTCGGTCGCGGTCGCGTTGAAATGGTAAACGTCCGGAATCGGCTTTTTCTTTGTGTACCCGACCAAGGCTTTGCGAGCTTTTCATGGCGTACTTCGCCAGTCGGGCGTTTTCTTCTTTTTCCAACTGTTGGCGCGTTTTTAGCATTGAGGTATAGTGATTGTGATTTGATTATACATGCGAAAAATACCTATTCAAGGATGATATAGATTATAGTTTTTTGTTTGGCAGCTGTTTTAATAAAATAATATGAAACGTGTTGTAATTATTGGAGGGGGCGCGGCCGGGATGATGGCGGCAAGTGCTGTGTCGGACGGCGTGCCGGACTGTGAGGTTATGCTTTTTGAGAAAAATGCGTATCTTGGGGCGAAGGTTATTATTTCCGGAGGGGGACGATGTAATGTTACGTCGGGGATTTTTGATATTAAAAAGTTGCTGGAAAATTATCCCCGCGGGGCTAAGTTTTTGATGTCGGCAATGTTCCGGTTTTCGCCGGAGAAGGTTATTGAGTGGTTTGAGAGCCGCGGCGCGCGCATGAAAATTGAGGAAGATATGCGGGTTTTTCCGGTTTCGGATAGTGGGAAAGATGTTGTGGGGGCTCTGGAAATGGATTTGCGCGCGAAGAGGGTGCGCATTTTTTTTGGGGCGAATGTTGTTTCTGCGCGGAAGGATGGTGATGTTTTTGTTATTGAGACGACCGACGGAAGCGCGGGCGGTGCGATTGGTGGCTTCGCCGCCGGGAACGTGACCGGCGCGGGCTTGGAAACAACAACTTATAAAACTGATTTTCTTGTTATTACAACAGGTGGAAACGCTTACCGGCATACCGGTTCTACCGGGGACGGTTATGCTTTCGCGAAAAATCTTGGGCATAGCATTACCAAACTTGCGCCTTCTTTGAGCTCTTTTTTTGGGTCTGATGAATGGCTCCATGCGGTGGCGGGGGTTTCGTTTGCAAGAGCCGGCCTGACGCTTGCCAGCTTCGACGGGAAACGGGTTTTTAAGCGCACGGGGGCGATGGTTTTTACGCATAACGGGGTTTCGGGGCCGGCGGTTTTTGCTGTTTCGGCGATGGCGGCTTACGAAGTTTTTGGTAAGGAGCGGCCTATGTTGCTTGCTATAAATTTTTTCCCGGATGAGTCGGCGGAAGATTTGGGAAAACGTTTTCAGATTCTGGCGGCCGCGCATGGCAAAAAACGTCTGGTAAATCTTTTGGATCTTTTGCTGCCTAAATCTTTTTGTGATGTTTTTGTTCAGATTCTTAAGCTAAATCCGGACTTACCGGCGGCGGAGATTAGCAAAGAGCAGAGGAAAATGATTGTTGATATGCTGGTGAATTTCAAAATTCAAATTGTTGGCAGAGGTGCCGGTAGCGAATTTGTTACTGCGGGCGGCGTTGACCTGAATGAAGTCCACTCTCATTCAATGGAATCGAAACTGTGCCCGGGACTTTATTTTGCCGGTGAGATTCTTGACGTAGACGGCTTTACGGGCGGCTTTAATCTGCAGGCTTCGTGGGCCTGCGGGAAACTGGCGGGTGACAGTATTGCGAAGAGGATGCGGGGGTAAAATTTTTTAAAAATTTATCATCACTTCATAACACCGGTGTAATTTGTGGATGTTCTTGTTTCTTGCCACGCTTTACAGTATGATGAATTAGTAATACTTATTCGTAATACTATGGCAAAAAATATCAAGACCAGAATTTC
>Ga0065182_1001401_pt1 | contig 10112 bp, 9 predicted proteins | sample CryGey02umfilter_2_FD_59208 | JGI IMG/M metagenome (GOLD analysis project Ga0065182, IMG submission 59208) | Groundwater microbial communities from aquifer in Utah, USA - Crystal Geyser 4/10/14 0.2 um filter (version 2) (version 2) | ecosystem: Environmental > Aquatic > Deep subsurface >...
ATGGTAGAATGCCTTCATTTAGGTCAACTGAACAACAAGGTACATCTTTCAATTTAAATTTTTTACTAAATAATTCGCATGCTTTCCTTTCAAAATGCTCTTTATTTAAACTTGATAGAAATGCGCCAGATCCTGCAGCTATATCCAATATCTTCCCTCGCTCACCCTTTAATAATTCCCTAGCCGTTTCATGAACCCCTGGTGCTGCTCGAACCGGCAATTTAATTCTTTTTTCCATGTGTAATCCCCTTTTTTATTTGAGCATTCTTAATATTCAGTAGATGTTGTAAACAAACATTGTGTTCACTATGTGTAGTGTGAACATATTGAGTACACTTTTTAATAAAACTTTCCCTAAATTTAACATTTTTAATTAACTTTAATGCCAGATTTGGAAGTTGAGAATTTTTTTTCTTAATTATTTCCCATTGGTCATTACAAACAACTGCAGTTCCACATGCCATCGCTTCTAATTCAACTAAACTTAAGACACCTTGCCAGAAGGAACCTAGCACTAAGTCCGCAGAACGATACAACTTTGGAAGATCATTGCGTGGAAAGAAATTATGCCAGATGATATCGTCTTTATATGTTTCAAAGAAAGATTTATAACGGCCATATTGGCTAAACCTTTTTGGGTATTTAACCAAATGTAATTTAGCAGAAGGGCACTTTTCTTTTATTTTTGAAAATATCTTGAACCCGAACTCTGGACTTTTGACTTTGTGCAAACGAGTTGGGAATAAGATAATTGGATTACCTTCTAATTGTATCTTTTCACCAGTTGGATTAAATATGTCCGTATTAATTGGGTTTGGCAACCATTGCGCATCTTTTCTAATATATTTTAATGTTGGAAGAATACTAGGGATTGCAGCATAAACAATATCGTACTTTTTAACTGAAGAAATAATTTTATTCTCAACTATTCTATTTAATATTGTTCCAAAAAGATGACTAAAAAATTGACTATGTTTTAAAGAGTTCTTAGAATTAAGTCCAATTGAGAAACCATGCCAATGTGCAATCCCAACTTGCCTCTGGTTTGGTACCATATTAGTCATGTTTGACCACACATTACAATGTAAAATATCAAATCGAGACAATTCGTCTTTTCTCATCTTTTTAAGATGAAGGTAATGGGTTATAAAGTCATAACGCCCACTCTTTGGTTGATAATAATAAAAATCCCATTCTTTCATATGTTTTTTAAAAGTGTCTAACAAAAAACCCGGACCAAATCCGTTCATAAAATATTTTCCCTTCATTTTTTAACTAATCTTGTAAACAGTTTATTTATTTTTCCATATTCATTCTTCCTTTTAGGTATTCTTACTTATGAACTAGTAGTTTATACTCTAAACCACAGATAACCTTTTAAATCAGGAATAGTGGAGGAATTAAATGATTAGCATAGCTAAATATTTATCCGGGAAAGGTATAGACGTATCTAAGAAAAGCAGTCTTTCGGATGTTAAACATGTTTTCATCGTTCCCGATAATACCTACAGAATAGTTGAAACAGAGTTAGATTTCATTTATAATGATGGTGTGATCAACCTTACTAAGTATTATCGCATATTATTAAAAGAATGGTTTTATGCGCTTAAAAAGGATGGAAAAATAATAATCAAGTTCATTGAATCAGATTGGTTTTCATCTGATTTTCTCAAAGAAGAAGTAGAACTCTTGTTTGGCGATAGCGTATCGGTTATTTTTGAGAGAAAAGAGAATAAGAAAGATGGCGGGAGTTGTTTTTTGGTTCTTAATAAAAATATCTCTGGGCCGTATTATCCAGAAGGAATAAATAATTGGTCTTTTGGAATAATTACCAATGGAAAGAAAATGGATGCCTTAGCTAAGATAATTGCATCTATTAGACACCAGAATATTCCTAATTATGAGATTATTATTTGTGGAACTTATGGTGGTTTAATAGAAGAAGACACGAAATACATTCACTTTACAGAAAATGACCATCGGGGATGGATAACTAAAAAAAAAAATTTGATTTGTGATAAAGCCAAATTTGAAAATTTGTTTGTTCTGCACGATAGGATTGTTCTTAATCCGGGATGGTTTGCAGGAATGAAAAAATACGGAAATAACTTTGAAGTACTCTCTTGCAAAATAGATCATAAAACAATTAGGACTTATGATTGGATTACTTCTCGATACCCTTATAAAGATCCAAGAAGCCGACAATATTTTGGTGGTTATTTAGAATATTCCGATTGGGACCAGTGGATTTACATTGATGGTGGGGCGATTATCCTAAAAAAAATAGTCTGGGAAAAAGTTAAATGGGATGAAAACCTATTTTGGAATGAAGCAGAAGATCTTAAGCTTAGTCATGATCAAACAGAGCACGGAATTTTAATTAGGTTCAATCCTTATTCAACGTGTGAATCATTAACCTGGAGACATCCATCAAGTAAACTTATTTTTAAAAAGAACAAAAAGAAACTTGGAAAACTAAGTGGTCCTTTTCATTATTTAATTGGAAAAAAGCTGCTTAATTATTCTGTCCTCGTGAAAAACAAGTTTAAAAATGAAAAATTATAATACTGATGTGGTGTTAATTAACCTCAATGGACCATTACATATGACTTCTAATTATTTGCATGCTCTATTGAAACGTGAGGGAATTTTAGTTAAAACTATTCACTTTAGAGAATATGAGCCTCGGAGCGAACCTCCTACAAATAATGAATTAGAAATACTCTCAAATTTGATTAAAGAGATTAATCCTAAAATAATTAACATTTCTGTAAATTCAATGAATTACTTTGATGCTAAGGATATTACTGAAAAAATAAGAGGGGAACTTGGCATCCCTTTTATTTGGGGGGGCCCCCATACCCTTGTAATGCCTGAAGAAAGTATTAAAATCGCAGATTTCATTTGTCGTGGTGAGGGCGATGTTTATTTCCCAGAACTAATTAAGAAATTTATTGCAGGTGAGGATTGCAGTAAAGTTCCGAACATTTGGATTAAGAGGGGCCTAGAAGTAATAAAAAACGAATTTGGGCCTCTAGTTAAAGATTTGGACATGCTTCCATTTCCGGATTACTCTGATGTGGATAAATATTATCTGATTGATTCTCGGATAAGCACAAAGTATGAAATTCCTTCTAGAAAGTATGTTTATCAACTAATGACTTCTCGAGGGTGTCCTTTCAGGTGTAGTTATTGTATGAATTCTCTTATATTTAACTTATTCCATAACAAATTTCTTCGTAAACGGGGAGTTAATTCAGTAATAGAAGAGTTAGTCCAAGTAAAAAAGATGCATCCAAAATTAAAAACAATTTATTTTTGGGATGACGTGTTTGTAATGGATCTTCCTTGGTTAAAAGAATTTGCCAAAGTATATAAAGAAAAGATTAATATCCCATTTTTTTGCTATTGCCACCCAATGTTTGTAAAAGATGAAACAATTAAAATTCTTAAATGGATGGGTGTTAAGATGATCTTTATTGGGATTGAGAGTGGTTCTCCGCGGGTTAGAAGAGAAATTTACGATCGTCACGAAACTAACGACAAAATAATTGAAGCAGCAACAATTATTAACAAACATAAAATTAAGGTTCATTATGACATCATCACTTCAAAATTTGACACTCTAAAGGACTTTGACGTTGCATTACATCTGTTACTAAACTTGCCTAAACCGTTTCATATAAATCATAATAATTTGGCATATTATCCGGGATTTAAAATTACGAATTTGGCCCTCCAAGAAAAAATAATATCAAAGCAGGAAGTTGCGGGGTATTCAAGAAAGATTAGAACACAATATGCAACAAAAAATGAATTTGAGAATAATCCTGAATTGGCATATTATTACCTCATTGGGAGAAAATTCATCCCCAACCAGTTTATTTTTTGGTTGTACTCACATGAATCTCATCTCAAACATAAGAGTTTATTTGGCCATATCCCTTCTTTGTTTGAAAGCTTTGATAATAATTTACATGCTCTAAATTTGATGTTTAAGCTGTTGTCATATGGGGAATTTAAATTTGTATTTTTTGAACTTAAGAAACGATTCTTTAAGTGAGATACTTTAACATCTGTAAAATTGTCAGAGATTCACAAACTTTATATAAGCCCAGTTACACAGAATTTGTGGTGTACCCAAGTGATTCCTGATAACAAATATGTATTAGTTTTAAATTTAGGATTGAGGAGTATTAGAGCAATTGTTTTTGATCATACTGGTAAAAAGTTAACACATAGCTGGCTACCAGTAAGAACTTTTATTAAGGATGAGATGGTTGAACAAGATCCAAATGAGTGGTGGTCACTTGCCTTACGTGTAATTGACGAAGCTACTACTAGCCAAGAAATAAAAGATAATTTGGAATATATTACTGTTACAAGTTCATCTTGTAATCTGGTTCTTGTTGATGAAGATAAAAACTCGTTGGGTAATTCTTTAATGGTTTCTGACAAAAGGTCTTTAATACAGGCACAACAACTTTTTGAACATGAACCAATAAAATATTTGTTTGATACACATAATATTCTTCCAGTTTCAAGTTTCTTAGCTCCAAAAATTCTTTGGATAAAAGATAAAGATCCAAATCGATTTTATCATACAAAACATTTTATTAGCTCTGATTCTTACCTTTTGATGAAACTAACTAATGGGATTATTGTTTCTGACCCTCTTAATGCTGAAAAAGCATTTTATTACATGCCTGAGAATAAATACCCTGCTCCATTATTAGAATATTTAGGTCTAACTGAAAAAAACTTTCCTCAAGTTAAGAATGTTGGAACAATTATTGGTAAAATTTCTCCTGAACTAAAAACTTTGTTTGCTTTTAACCAAAACGTTAGTGTGGTTCTTACAACTTATGATGCATTAGCTTCATTCTGGGGTTCGGGAGCACTAGAAGAAGGAGAAGCATGCATTGTTTGTGGAACGTGTTCTTCCATTAGAGTTTACTCTAAAGAAGGGCTAAAACAAAAAACTGCTGGATTATTATCTCAATATTTTGAAAATAAAAATGCTCATGTTGTTGGTGGATCAAATAATCTTGCAGGCGGTCTTTTAGAATGGGCTAAGGACGCATTTTATCAGGATGTTTATTCAGATAATAATGACTATATCTTTGGTTTGATGGAGCAAGAAGCTAACACTAGTACTCTTGGAGCAAAAGGATTAATCTTTCTGCCATATCTTATTGGAGAAAGAACCCCCTTCTTTGATTCTGAGGTTAGAGGTATGTTCTTTGGATTAGAAAGATCCCATAATAGAAAAGATATTATCAGATCAATCTACGAAGCCATTGGGTTTTTATCTTGGGATATTATCACATCTATGGAAAGAGGTGGGGTGTTAGTCAGAAATCTTCGCCTTTCTGGCGGCTTAGGAAAAAATGAGTTAATTTGTCAGATTAAGGCTGATATTACTGGGAAAGAAGTTCATCTTTTGGATGAGGTTGAAACAACTGCTCTCGGATGTTTTATGCTTATTGCTTCTGCTTTAGGGGGTAATGAAACACAGAAAGTTTTTCCCACAAATCTCTCTATCAGTAAAAGGTTCATTCCTAATTTAGATAACCATATCAAATATCAACAACTCTATCACCTTTTCAAAAAATTATACAAAGACAATAAAGAAAATTTTAAGTACAGAAATGAATTACTCAAAACAATTAATGAAAAGAGGAAATACGAAGTAAAAAACTTATAGAAAAATGAAAGTATTAATCCCCCTCGCAGGACGTGGCTCACGCTTTATTGAAGCAGGTTATACCCTGCCAAAACCATTGGTTCTTATTATTAAAGAACCAATGATTCGATGGGCAACTAAAAACCTTAACATTGAGGATAAAGATTTGATTTTTTTCATTCTCAAGATCCATATCGATAATTATCAATTAGATCAGAAATTAAGAGAAATATTCTCCGCTAATATCAAAATTGTTGTTGTGGATAAAATTACCGAAGGGGCTCCAATAACTCTTCTTCAGGCAAAAGACATTATCGATACCGAAGAAGAACTTTTAATATTTAATGGAGACCAGAACTTCAAAGAAAACATTATAGAAATGATTCGTAATCTTCCATTAAAGTATTCTGGGTTAATACCTGTGTTTCATTCAACACAAACAAAATTTAGTTACGCTCAAGTTGATAAGGGTATGGATGTTATAGAAGTGGCAGAAAAGATTCCAATTTCTAGTTATGCAACTGCAGGAGTTTACTATTTCCGCCATGGAAAAGATTTTGTGTGGGCCACAGAACAAATGATATCTAAAGATATTAGAAGAGGGAATGAATTCTTTGTTTGTCCAGTATACAATGAATTGCTTGGACGCGGGGACAAAATAAAAGCCACCTTAATTGAAACTTTCTGGCCTTTAGGAACACCAGAAGATGTAGAACACTTTAAAAGGTATTATCATCCTTGATGTGTTTATATAATTGTTTTAATTTATTGGGATAGTCAGTACAGATTCCATCAACATTCAATCTAATGAGGCGTTCCCATACTTCTTCAAATCCTTCTTTTGATAGTGGGTGCTTAGGAATAGTATCTTTATGCAGTTCTGGTGAGATTGCGTAGACTAATTTGCCGTCATTATGGCATTTATCAATAAACTCTTTGTTATATAATCCATGAACCCATTCATCTGCCCAGACAATTTCCCAACAATTCTCTTTAATGGCCTCTTGGTAGTTGTAGATTGTTGGATATCTTTTGTCCGGAAAGAGTATATTCTCTCCAATCGATAAAGATAGTTTAAGCTTAGGTTGGAGTTTTTGAAACTTTTTAGCAGAACTAATCAAAATGTCAAACACAAAAACACGTTTATAAATGTTAAAATCTGGAAAATCTTTTTCAAACTGGTCTAGTTCCTTAACTATCAATATTTCAATATCCTTTTCGGAACAATCTTTAACTTGAATTGCCAATTCAACCACAGGTAAGGATTTTGCTCTAAACAATTCTAATGTTTCTCTCAAGGAAGGAATTTTTCCAGTGTTATTTACTCCAGTTGCTTTTATATAATTAATGCCAATTTTCTGAAGAGAATCAAAATTTATGTTAGTTATTTCTTTATCAATACTTGCTAGGCGTTTAAGATTAGAATCATGGATGACCACTAGTTTGCCATCTTTGGTACGGTGGATGTCAATCTCTAGACCAAACCCTTGTTCTAGGGCGTGTGTAAAAGATAAAATCGTATTCTCTGGATAATTAAGCATTAATCCGCGATGAGCAAAAATTTTCATACTACTCTCCTTATAACTGTTTTTTATATTTTTTTCGCAAGAGATATAACTTTAGGTCGCTTTTTTTCATAATTATTATAAATAAAAAGCGTAACCTTTGTTCCATGGAAAGGCAAGATTTTAAGGAAATGACTAAAGGGTGGTTTGTTGGAGATTTTGAGCCAAGTGCATTAAAGACAGATAAAGCGGAAGTAGCGGTTAAAAGATATAAAAAGGATGATTTTGAAGAAAAACATCATCATAAAGTTGCTACGGAAATAACTTTAATTATCTCTGGAAAAGTTGAGATGAATAATCAGTGTTATCAAACCAATGATATTATTATAATTCTTCCTGGAGAAAGTACTAACTTTAAAGTTCTTGAAGACACTATTACCGTGGTCGTAAAAGTTCCATGTGTGAAAGGAGATAAATATTTAGGTGATGCAAAATGAAAATTGTTATGCCCATTGCGGGATTAGGTTCAAGATTTACTAAGGTGGGGATTGATACTCCAAAACCATTAATCAGTATTCTTAACAACCATATGGCAAAATGGTCTGCTAAATCCATTCCTTTTGCTAAACCGGAAGACTTTATTTTTATTCTCAGAAAAGAACATGTTAAATCTCATAATCTTGACAAGGAAATGCGGAAATTATTCCCCGAATGTAAAATCATTGAAATTGATTATGTTACTCAGGGAGCTGCATGTACTGTACTTTTAGCTAAAGAATTTATTAACAACGATGAACAACTAATAGTTACGGATTGTGACCATTTCTTTAGGAACACCCATTACAACTTTTTAGTAACTAGCAAGATTGATGACCTTAAAGGAATAATCCCTGTTTTTAAGGCTGATGGTGAGAAATGGAGCTTTACAAAGTTTGATGAGAATAATGTAGTTTTACAAGTAGCAGAAAAGAAAAGGATTTCAGACTATGCTAATATTGGGGCGTACTATTTTCGATACGGGAAAGATTTCGTATGGGCTGCTGAAAAGATGATCAAAGAGAATAAACGGGTGAATAATGAATTTTATGTTGCTCCAGTTTATAATGAGTTGTTAGAAAGTGGCGCTAAGATTATGGCTGCCGTTTGTGACGAAGTATGGGGTTTGGGCACCCCAGAGGATGTTAAAATATTTGAAGAAAAGTTTATAAATTAAATAGTAACAATTTTGGAAGTATGGTCTTTCGGATTGATTAAAACAGCATAAACCTCTTCATTAGAAGGATTATAAGCTATTATTTCTGGTTCAGAACAGTTTTCAAAATACCTTTTTGTATTACGCATTACTCCCAAATGTGAAATCACTAAAATTACATCTTTTTTGTTTCCTTTGATTAACTTCTTCAAGAAATTAGCAACGCGGGGATAAATAATGGCATAACTTTCTCCAGCTAATCCTTCATACTCTCCGGGATGAACAAAATTATATTTGTCCTTGTTTCTTGTTTGCCAAAGATTATCTGCCTTTAACAAAGATTTTTTATGACCTTCCCATGAACCATAACACATCTCTTTCAAATTATTAATAATTGTAACTGGAATGTTGGATTCTTTTGCAATGACTTTCGTCGTCTCTATACACCGAGTAGCAGGACTAGAGAAGATTTGGATTACATTTATGGTCTTAGCTAGTTTTGCTAGTTTTTTTGCTTGTTCTATTCCTTTTTTTGTTAATGGAGAATCTGATATCCCTTGTAATCTACCTTCACAATTATATTCAGTTTCTCCATGCCGTGCAAAAACAATTAACATGTTTATCTTTTGGAAGGGGTTATTTATAAATTAATTGATATATCTAAGTATTATTTTATACTACTAAATAAATTAATTCTTTTTTTTAAGTGCGTAATAAAAGTAAACTATCCCCAAACTAGTACTTAACAAAGTAGCCAATACTGCTCCGGTGATATAATATTTTGGTATCAGGATAACATTGAAGAGTATGTTACTTGCTGTTTGTAATATCATCCCATAAAAATAGTTCTTTGTTTTTCTTAAGCTTGTTGCAGTGAGTAATGACATATAAACCATGTTTATTGAAAGTAATGTTGATGCTAGGCAGAAGATGATCCATGAATTAATTAAAAAGGGGTAATCATATATTTTAACAACAATAATGTATGTGATTGGCAGGAGCACCATAAAAGCAAGAGGGGTAGAAAATAGCAATAGCTTGTTTATTTTCTTAAAAGCAGATCCTTTTTCTTTAAACTGGGTTATTGTTGGGAATAAAACATTAATGAACACACCCGTGATGGTTGCAATAATTATAGTTGAAGCTAAGAAATAAGCTTGATACATCCCCACACTTTCAGTTCCGTAAAAATAATTTAACATTATCTTGTCAACGTTGGCCAAAACTATTCCAGAAACTGAAGCAAAAATAATAAATTGATTATATTGACTAATTTTATTAAATACTTTCTGATTAAAGGTGATCTTTATTTTAGGGATAATGTATTTAGTAGTCAAAAAGAAACTAATGATATGTATACTAAATAATGGAAGCAAGATCAAATAAATGCCTCTCCCTGTGAAATATAAATACACAAATGTAATAAACAATACACTATGTGATATTATTTGTATTGTAGACAACTCTTTGAACTTTAACAATGTTTTGAGAAAGTTATCAGAATAACTAGATAATGCGACTAGTAATGCGTAAAAAATACTCAAAATAATTGTACTTATTTCTACTTTAAAAACAATGCTTAACAAACCTTTTATCAAAAATAAAATTATTCCAGAGAAAATAAAAATTACAAAGTAGGAAATGGTTATTGTTGAGAGTAATTCTGTCTTTTTAACTTGGCTTTCTTCTTCTTGATAAAATTTAGTTAAGGCATTTCCCCCAGAAAAGA